>ERZ777011.671-NODE-671-length-49103-cov-13.580146_pt1 | contig 49103 bp, 51 predicted proteins | sample MGYA00374964_ERZ777011 | MGnify/ENA primary metagenome ERZ777011 (study PRJEB29310, sample SAMD00008975) | mouse gut metagenome | study: EMG produced TPA metagenomics assembly of the Metagenome analysis of fecal microbiota from mouse which was promoted...
GTTTTTCAGCATGTTACGTAAAGAGGGCGCATCATAATTTTGATACACCCTCTTCGTCAAATTTTGAGTTGAAACCGACTCCGGGGAGAGAGCCGGAGTCGGGGTTAGTTAGTTTTTATTGGATTTTACTTCATGTTGTTTCTCCCAGTTGGTGTGGGATATAACCTCGTCTCGCCGCTCTTCTGGTATTTGCCAAAGAGCAATTTGACTGCCAACACCGTCTCGCTGAAAATATCTGTATGCTGATGGTGTTATCTCCACAAGATCCGTTTCCTTCAAGATAGGCAATATTTTGTAGAGATTGCCATATTCGAGAATAATACCATCATCATAGAGCTTCTCCACTATGGTCAGATACTCATCGAGATTCCAATAGCTTGAAGTATCGATTATGAAGTGCCATTTACCGGCAGTCTTATCTTTTCGTACCCAAAGATGTACACGGGCATATACCACATCAAGACAATGAAAGGAGATGTTTTCAGCTTTCCACTGGATAAAGTCCTCTTCGCAGTCGAGATTGAACTTTACAGCCTCACAACCTTTCGAGCTATACCATTCGAAGAGCTCCTTTGGAGATTTTTTCTCATCTTTTTCGGGATAGACTGCAAGATAACACTTTGCCCATATATCCATATATGTGTGGAGTGTCATTCGGTCATATTCCGTTGCCCGCGAATTGGATTCAAGAACTTTTATTAGCTTGGGCCGATTGAATGCATCCATCCAACTTCCACCCAATATCTCATTCAGCCTACGTCTTGGGATAATACCGGTTCGCTTCTGATAAGGGAGATTCGCTTCCACGAACTCCATGTAGTTCATTCCTCCGTCCCTGAGAATTTCATCGACGCATTGATCGATTGCCATTCCGATTTTTGACATCACTTCTGAATAATCTTCTCTGAAAAGAGATGAATCACCCTTGTCGTGAACATACCTCGCACTTCTGATATCCCAAAGATTATGATCACCGTCAGAAATCAACATATAGTGAAAGTCATTGACATACCCGACAGAGATACGATACCAAAGAGTATCCTCATTAACATACTCTTTCCACAACTTCAGATAGTCGTAATAGTCCTGGACATCACCACATGCCTTCATCTCTTCGTAATCACCCCAGTCTTCAGGTTTTCCGGGGGCAACACGAAATCAAAGATATCGGACATTGTCATCACCCATTGGTTAAAGTCTTGACAACAACTCTTCGATTCTTCTCATTTCAGCGACAGTTTTATCATTGACAATTATGCCATTAGATACCATCCGGCTTGTAGGAATCGAATGTATGTCGTTGTATGTTAGTATATTCTTTTTCATTTTATTGGAGTTTTTTGCGCCGGAGCGCAGTTGTTGAATCGGAAGAGAGTGGGCATCGGGGTGTGTCCGCAGCTAATCGTGGTGGAGAAGGTTTTGATACCATTGGGACACAAAAAAACAACTGTCGGGAAGTTTGGTAAGGACTTTCCGACAGTCGTTGTATCTTGTAACCTGTAATTGTAGCGAGGTTAACCTATGTCAGTTGGAGAACTGAAACAAACGTGTCGGCAATATCCCGATGTGAGATATGTAGTGCGAGACGAAATCGGCGTACAAAGCATACCTTCAAAGCTTTTTATGCCTTGAATGTTGCTGGTGCCTAATATGTTGCGATGTTGTCTTGCCATTTGTTTCGAGTTAAGTGGCCGCAAAGTTAATACTTTTTTACAAATCCACAAATTTAAATTTTCAAACCTTGCATTTAAGTATGATATATTATACCTAACAGTCGTTTTCATGCAAATCCAAAGAAATATAATGAAGAAGTATATTATTCCATACTTTTATTTGGTGGCTTATGGTTTTATGATTATCTTTGCAGAAAAGTATAGCATATTAGACTATGGAGCTGAAAGATTTGATGAAGAAGAGGCGCGAGGTGCTTTCGCTGACTCAGCAAGATCTGGCTGAGATGGCGCAGGTCGGTGTGGCCACTGTCAAGGACATTGAGCGAGGACAAGGCAATCCGTCGCTAAATACCATCAAGAAAATTCTGGATGTGCTTGGCATCGAGATTGAATATAGGGTACGTAAAACCATTTAACTCGAATTGAGGCATGAGAACTTTAGATGTCTATTATAATGAGACAAAAGCCGGAGTTTTGACTGAAATAAATCCGGGAGTCGGTTATACATTCAAATATGAGCCGGAATATATCTCTTCGGACTTGCCGCCAATTTCGGCGACTTTGCCTAAACAAGTGGATGCTTTTGAATCCGATATGCTATTCCCGTTTTTCTCCAATATGATTCCCGAGGGTGCAAACCGCGGAGTGATTTGCCGGACGCTGCGAATTGACGAGAAGGATTTTTTCGGGATTCTGTCGGCTATGGCTGACAAGGATTTCATTGGTGCCGTTAACATTAGAACATCAAGACATGATTGAGATAAAGAATTGCCCATCCTCTCTTCAAGAGGGATTTGACACATACAGTCCCAAGGCTTTCAAACTGCTATTTGGTGCCAACAAGATTTCTCCGATACTGGATTTCAATATTGATGAATTCCGGAATGTCGGTGAAATTATCGAGGCTATGCACCGTATATCCGTGTCCGGCGTGCAAGAAAAATTCCCGGCTATAATAGAAAATGGGAAGATTCGCATTGCGCAGGATGGTGAACGCTCCACCCATATTCTGAAACCGGCTCCGTGGGATAAGACTTTGCACGACCGCAAACAGATTCCGGCAAACGAGCATCTGACCATGCAGATTGCTTCTCAGGTCTATGGAATACAGACAGCATCTAACGGTCTGTGTTTCACTTCAGATGGTCAAGCTGTATATATCACACGAAGATTCGACATATTGCCCGACGGCAATAAAGCACCGATGGAAGATTTCGCTTCGTTGGTAGGTAAGAATGAGCAGGTATCCGGAACGCAGTTCAAATACAACGGCAGTTATGAGGATATTGCAAAAGCAATCCGTAGCAATGTAGCCGCGTGGATGGTAGATATGGAGCGGTTTTTCACGCTTGTCGTGTTCAACTACATCTACGCCAATGGTGACGCGCATAATAAAAACTTCTCGTTGATCCTTGATGGTCAAGATTACAGACTTGCTCCGGCGTATGACCTATTGAACACGAGCCTAAATGTAGATGGTGATGACCTCGGTCTTGATGGCGGACTGTCTCCCGATATTGAGAAAAGCGATGTATATGACCGCACAGGTCACCCATGCCGAATCGACTTCGAGAGATTCGCTGCTAAAATAGGATTGGTCAGCAAACGAGCCAATAAAATCCTTGACCGATTCATGACACTTCCAGACGGAGCCAGACAACTGATAGACCGTAGCTACCTCACCGAAAAGATGAAACGTAACTACCTCCGTATCGTCAACGAACGCATCAGCCGATTCACCCGCGCCTCCGAGTAACATCGTCGGCAAAGTAACAACCCAAAACAACAGTTACACACTTTCAATCGAATATGATAAATACAATCATCCTCAAACGGTTAATCGTGTGAATTGTTATAAAAGAAAAAAACTAATGTCAAAAGCAAAACTGAAGAAACATCTGCTGTCGCTCACGAAAGAGCAGGTAGTCGATATAATGCTTGAACTGTATGGTGCAAGCAAGGAGGCCAATGCATGGTTGGAATTCTATCTTGAACCGAATAGCGATGCAGAGCTTGAAAAATATAAAAAAGCCATCCGTAGCCAATTCTACGGACGGAATGATTATCCGAAGGATCCGAGTTTCAGAGAATGCAACAAACTCATCACTGCTTTCAAGAAACTTGTTCCCGACCCTCATGCCATAGCCGACCTCATGCTATACTATGTAGAACAGGGATGCAGCCTTACCGCTCAATTCGGAGATTACGAAGAACCATTTTACACCGCATTGGAGAACAATTTCAACAAGGCAGTAAAATTCATAGCGCAAAATGGCCTTCTGACCGAATTTACGCCAAGAATTAAGAAGATGATAGAGTCGGTAGAATGTTGCGGCTATGGGTTCCCCGATATCCTTTGGGATATGTATTATGAATACGCCGAAGAATAAAGCTACATTTCATAGAAAAGTATGTTGATATAAAAAGTCCTCTTACCGGAGGACGAGTTAAGGAGGTATGCACAATGGAAGAAGTGGAATTCCGTGGTGAAAAATTCCTTGTTCATGTTCGATATTATGTTTGTGAGGATACCGGTGAGCAATTCACAACAACCGAGCAGAACACATTACAATTCAACGACCTTTATTCTAAGCATCGCATCTGTCACGGCATACCCTTTACCGATGAGATCAAGGGACACAAACCATTGAATCGCGCCAAATGCGAGAGCGAAAGGGCTAAGATCACGCCATAATGTCGCGATTATTCACGTATTTTTATTAACTTTGTCGCGATAAGCTAGTCCAATATGAAAACAGAAATAGAAATTCTGTAATACCTGCATTATAATCCGCTATCTAAACGAGCTGACATTCTGCCGTCACTATCCAAACAAGTCAGTGATAGGACACTCATGAGAATGTTGTCGGATGCTGTCTCAAACGGTAGTGTAGAAGTCGTTGGGCGCGGACCTGCCACAAGATATAAACTGACTCCACAGGCGCACATCACGATGGAGCTTAATCTTGACACATATTTCGACAAGGACATAGACGAGCGTCAGGTGCAGACCGCTTTCAACTTCGAATTGATTAACGTCTTTTGCCCCATGTAAATTTATTCAACAATGAAGAACTTGAAAAATTGGATAAGGCGCAGACAGTGTTTCGGAAGCATCTATCTGAAATGTCTGATTTGGAATATCGCAAGGAGATGGAACGGCTCGGAATTGATTTGTCGTGGAAGTCTTCTCAGATTGAAGGCAATACATATTCACTGCTTGAAACTGAACGGTTGCTAAAAGAGAAGCAAACGGCAAGCGGCAAAACAAAGGAAGAAGCCGTAATGCTGCTGAATCATAAGGATGCACTTGATTTTATCATTGACGTTCCGGATTATCTCAAAGACCTGACTGTAGCACGAATTGAGGAAATCCATGCTCTGCTCATTAAAGAATTGGGAGTGGAGCGAAACATACGGCACAGACGTGTGGGCATTACCGGCACAAACTATACCCCACTCGATAACGAATTCCAGATTCGTGAAGCCCTTGAAGATACAGTAACGCTGATAAACGGCAAGACTAATATATTTGAAAATATTGCTGTCCGATAAAAATCGGATAGAGTAAAAAAGCATGGCTCGGCGGCCGATTTTCAGCCGTCGAGTCTTCTTTTTGAGATTTTCAAGCCCCCCCCTCAGTCAAAAAGAGATGGATGATGGGGTACCCCGAAAGCTGATTCAAGTATGGATTCCCAGTCCTTTTCGGGATGATTGAACAGGCTGTAGAAGTCAACATAGTACATCAGGTTTATCCTCACCATAGTAGCCAGACTGGAGAAGCTCCATGAACGTTTCAATCCACGTTGCATTACCATAAGGAGCAAGTTCGCAATCAGGGTTACCCGGATTTGTATCTTTATGGCATTGGCGCTCTCTCCATAGAAGTATTTCAGAGGGAAGTTCTGCTTCATCTGTTTGAAAAGCAGTTCTATTTCCCAACGTTGTCGGTATATGGCTATTATTTCATCCGGGTCTGAGTCCATGTCGTTTGTCAGCAGGCTGATAAATTTACGCTTTTTCACATCCACATATGTTATGATGCGTGCGTGATGGATGATTGCCTCTCCATCTTTTTTGTTTTTGGAGAACGTCACATGTTGCACCCTTACCTCCATAAGTCCATCGGCATTTTGCCACATCTCATCCTTCTGTATGCTGTATTTCAGCGACTTTTTCATTTTGGTAACGTAGGTCACCTCACGTTCGGTAAGCTGCTCGAACTTCTCGTAGTCGATATATGCACGGTCCATGGCCATTATGTCGCCCTTGCTCAGCGCGGAGGGCTTTGAGCATGAAGGAGTCGTTGGTGGCGGCAGAGGTGAATTTTATGTCAGACGGAACACCCTCGTTGGCGTGTATGACCGTATGTACCTTTATGCCGCCCTTCTTTTTGCCGGTCTTGGGATGTCTGCCTACTCCTTTGAAAAGAATATTGGAGAATAGCGTGATTGTGGTCGAGTCTATGATCTGAAACCTTTTCATCCATTTTGGCTCCTTTCGGCTGCGGCTGTCCGCTAAAATGACTACTTTTGCCCATGGTTAATTAAGTTTTTTGGCGAAAACAAAATAACCACAAAGGGCTGACTCCTCCAAATGGAATCAGCCCTAATTTTACCTTGTCTCAAATATTTTTATCGGACAGCAATAAAAGTTAATAATAATTGGGGAATCAATGGTTACGGTTTTTAGTGTTTATTCACGTTATCTCTTGAAAATTTCGTAAATTTGCAAAATAATAAGCCTATGTCATGGGAAAAACCATAACCACATATTTGATAGACGGGACACCACAAGGGCCCCGCATGGTATATGTCAGCAACAAAAATTGCATGGCAATCGTAGTGCCGCGTTCTAAAATGGCTGAAATCCTCAACCGCAAGGAGCTCCAAAAATATGCTCTTTATATCTTATTGGGTGAATCTGACGAAGGCGAACCAAAAGCATATATTGGAGAAACCAATAATTTTAGCAAACGCATAAAGGATCATGAGCAAAAGAAGGGGTTTTGGTCAAAGGCTTTGGTTTTCATTTCTCAGAATGAGTCACAGATAGATAAAGCAGACGTTCTCTATCTTGAAGCAAAAGCTATCGCATTAGCACTACACAATAAGCAGTATCTTCTTGACGAGAACAAGCAAAATCCAGACCTCCCTGTTCTTCCTGAACATAAGCGAGATCCTGATGACGAGTTTTTTGAGGACATTATATTCCTTGCATCCTTCATCGGCTGTAATATCTTCGAAGAGTCTGAACATAAGGCCAATAAACATCAAATTCCCATCATTCTTACCGGACGTGGCGCCGATGCAAGAGGCGTTTACGATGACAATGGCTTAACTATTCTTGCCGGAAGTATAATTGCTCCCACTTGCACCGATTCATGCCCTTCACCTGAAAAGAGAATGAAGCAGATAGAAGAACTCACCGAAGATGTTGAAGGGAAACGTGTGCTGAAACTCAACAAGAGATTTGATAGTCCAAGCGCAGCATCTGTATTCTGTCTCGGTAGAAGCTCAAGCGGATGGCAAGATTGGCACAATGCCAATGGAACTCCCTTGAAGTTATTGTTGAATACTACCGACAAATAATCTGATATAAGCGATTCCCACGAACTAAAAGGCAACCCGTGAGCGACACTCACGGGTTGCTCTGTTTATACGATTCTGATAAAAGATAGAATGTTTGGCCTATCATCGGTTGAGCGTGTCGCATTATATTTAAAACAGGTTGGATGTTTCACCGATTCACAGATTTGTTGTCATAATGTTGGGCATATGGAGAAAATATGGTATATTTGCGATTTATGAATTTGTGTGAATCTCGACAACCGATATCAATCGATTAAAGAAAGAATTGTCCTGAGCTCAGGATTTATACTCCTATCTATATGAGGCCTGCAATATGTTTGATGTTCGGTGTCGCAGACCAATTTCAAGGAGTATGCCTCTCCGTTGCTCTATTATAACAGTATCAGAGACGCGCACGATGAAGATAATCAATCAGCGCTCGATATGAGCGACGGCGACACAGTCAACGCCACGCATAAGGCTGAGTTTACCAATCTATCGACTTTTTCAACGTAGAAATGAATACAAAAATAGAATATCCCGCCACACATTCCATGTCGACAAGCTGGTTCGGTATTGATAAAGATGGCAATGTCGCCATTATAGACTTCAATGAAAACGGACCCGCGCCTTCATGCCTTGGAGAGGAGTGCACGGATAGTATTATTGAAGATATTTTACCGTCTAAAATCAATGATTCGAAAACCGTGCTCGCCCTTACAGACACGCAGGCTCAGCATCTTATCGACGGCTTGATGGACGCAGACGTGAATAATCCGGTATTATTCTCTCACCTCGTGCAAATCGACCCATCGTATACGGAACAATTCATAGCTCTGTATGAGAAAAATTTAAAAAAGAACTCCCCGGAGTGTTATGGCAATAAACTGCTTTGCCTGTCGTCAAAATATGGCATTTATATCCTTGATTTCTACGATTGGGATGAAAAGGATGTCAAGACTCTTTATGCTGAAAAGATATTGCTAAAATGTATCCAATTTGATTTTTGGTGTGAAGAAAGCTGGGATGAAGATAATAGCAAGTGGGTATTCGATATGGATTTGAAAAATCTGCCCTTATACCATTACCAACAGCCATATTGGCCCGGCCAACTAATTGAACGCACCTATATCCCTCGATTTCCATTGAAGGAATCGCAACTGGACTTAATTACTCGAAAATTAGCTATTCGCTTCCCGTTCTCGTTTGAATCTCAGACGCTGTTCCAAATATCTGAATTTATCCCCTGCAAATCGCACGACGGAGGCGCTTATCTGGATGTATCGACGGAAGATTCAAATGGAATTCCGTATCCGGATTCCGATGGCGGCATCGTGAAGGTGGATGAGGATTCTTATCCCGAGGCTATGAGCGACACCCCGCAAATATTCATTATTGAGGATACACTACGCGACACACATCTTTTCCTGTCCAAAGAATTACCTTTCATAAAATCTTCCGTAGTTTTCCCGGCCTTTCACAACGAGAATAATCCATGGAATAGAATTATCGACTCAATAGAATTTGAAGAATTATGCCGACTGTTTGAAATCAATCAGAATAGGTTTGAACATTTAATCGCGACTATAAGGCCATATTGCATTATAGCCATGCCAGAGTCATTTAAAACGCTTCAAAAATACTATAAGACCTACAATGGGCATCTTCTGCTTGATGGAACAGAATATCCATTATTTACATTGGACGAAGCAAAACACTCCATCGAAACTATTGAACGATACCGCTCAATGCCTTATCGAGGAAATGACATTAAACGCATCAAAATGGAATAATGAATATTGAACTATTATCTATCGACTTATCTAACTTTTGCTCTAAGCAGTGTCCGTTTTGCTACAATCATAGCGACGCGCATGGCAATGCGATATGGAAGCCGGATGAAGTCATTTCGTTATCACAAGATTGCATTGCAAATGGAGTTAAAGCCATTTCTCTTGGAGGCGGCGAACCGTTTGAATACGATGGCGTTTTTCAGATTATTGACGCAATTCGGCCCATCGCCTACATTTCTGTAACGACCAACGGACTGCCTCTATTAAATCACGCGATTTGGCAATCCTTGATTTCGCACCGTCCCGATAAGATTCATATCACTATTCATAATCCGGAAGACCGAAAAGAGACGCAACGCGTATTCGGGCAAGTTATGGAGTTAAAGAATAACGATATTACAGCCGGTGTCAATCTTTTAGTTCCTTCCGACAAATTAGAAGCGTGTCGAGATGTGTATGCGAACTTACGGACTATATTATCATCAAAACAAATAATAATTGTTCCTCAACGATTCTCTAAAACGCCATCTCCAAAAGAACTTGCACTCGTAACCGACAACGAACCATTTCAAGCCCCATCCTGCATATTGAGATGCAAACAACCGGAAAACTTTTGTTCTGTTTCATGGGATAAAAAAGTGAATTTTTGCAGTTATGCCGGAGGGAAACAACCATTAGAAAGCTTGACATACCAGGGGGTTATCAATGCTTTGGATCGGATAAGATTCCAATCCTGCACCAATCTATGAAATTATAATGGGATATTCCAAAAAATGCGTATCTTTGCCGGTATGAAAATGAAACGCACAGTTTGGGCTATTGCATTGGCGGTTTTTTGCCGCATGCCGGGTAGCGCCCACGAAAAATGGGAGGCCTCGCTCGCCGCCGGCCTCAACAGCGACGGCTGGGAATGGGACGCGGGCATAGCTTACAAGCCAATACCATATCTTGGACTGAAAATGGCAATAGGCCTCGCCGGAGAGATACATGCGCTGGAAGACTGGCGCATCGGCGACTGGATATATGGCGATGATTACGACCCTCCATACTATGATGATTATTACGATGATAAGAACTACACGATGAGGTTTAAATTCATGCCATCGGTCGAGCTTCACTCTCCCGCGCTAATCAACTGGGAATCGCAAGGCGCCACGTTTCACCTTTTCGCCAATCCCGGCGTGACCCTGTCGCCGGGAGCTTCGGGAAGCCACGGTGCGCGATGGCTCAGCTGGCAGGCTCGCGCAGGCGTGGAAATGAATATGTCTGAATTCTCGATCCGCCTTGGCTATGGCATAACCGATTTCAGCCTTTATTCCGGACGACCTTACAACGAAAACGGCCTGCCCGACGACCCCGAGCACATCACCCACTCCGGCTTTGCCGCAATTTCTTATCGTTTCTGATTTTTTTCATAAAATCAACAGCGAAAATTTGGAATAACAAAATAAAAATATTAACTTTGCACCCGATTTCCGACCGGAAATCAATAATTCCAAACAAATCAATTAATTAACCAAGCATTACAATGCAGTACGAAACCGTTTTCATTTTAACTCCCGTTTTGTCTGACGCCCAGATGAAGGAAGCGGTAGAAAAATTCAGCAAGGTGCTCGCCGACAATGGTGCTACCATCGTCAACACCGAAGAATGGGGCCTGCGCAAACTCGCCTACCCCATCCAGAAAAAGTCTACGGGCTTTTACACTTTGATTGAATTCGAAGCCGAACCCCAGACAATCAAGAAACTCGAAACAGCTTTCCGTCGCGACGAACGCGTTATCCGCTTCCTCACTTTCCGTCAGGACAAGTATGCAGCCGAATACGCCGCAAAACGCCGCACACTCAAAGCCAACAATAACCAACCCGCCGCACCGGCTCAAGAAGCAAAGGAGGACTAAACTATGGCACAACCTTCAGAAATCCGCTACCTCACTCCTATGTCGGTAGACGTAAAAAAGAAAAAATACTGCCGTTTCAAACGCTCCGGCATCAAATACATCGACTACAAGGATCCCGAATTCCTTAAGAAATTCCTTAACGAACAGGGCAAGATTCTTCCCCGTCGCATCACCGGCACCTCGCTGAAATTCCAGCGTCGCGTGGCTCAGGCCGTTAAACGTGCCCGTCACCTCGCACTCCTTCCCTTCGTTACCGACTTGATGAAATAACCCATAGCTAAAAGAAACGCATTATGAAAATTATTCTTAAAGAAGACGTACAGCGCCTCGGCTTCAAAGACGACGTTGTAGAAGTGCGCGACGGCTACGGACGCAACTACCTCATCCCCTTCGGCAAAGCAGTCGTTGCCACCGAATCGGCTCTCAAAGTGCTTGCCGAGAACCAGCGCCAACGAGCCCACAAACTTGCCAAAATCAAAGCCGACGCAGAAGCTCTCGCAGCTGTCCTCGCCGAAGTGAAACTCACAATCGGCGCCAAGACAAGCTCCACCGGCACAATCTTCGGCTCTGTCAACAGCATCCAGATTGCTGAAGCTCTCGAAAAACTCGGCCACAACATCGACCGCAAGATTATCGAGCTCAAAGAACCGGTCAAGGAAGTTGGCGACTACACCGCAAACATCAACCTCCACAAGGAAGTAATCGTTACGATTCCTTTCACCGTCGTATCCGAATAATAATCGGACATCGACAATCGACCGAAATGTTATAGAAACATTCCCAAACATCTATATCAACCCCTCGCAATAGGCGGTGTCGTGATGACACTGCCTATTGTATTTTGATTGCAGGAACACTCATCGCGGAGCGCTTTGCCAAAGGCAAAGAACCCTCCGGCTTGTTACTTATTTTTTTCACAATCCGAAGGATTGTGTTCCTACCACCTTAATCCCCCACCTTATCACTTATCCCTTATACCCTATACTTATATCAAAACCCGAAAGATAATACACATCGACATGGACGCCTTCTTCGCCTCGGTGGAGCAGCGCGACTTCCCGCAGCTGCGCGGAGTGCCCGTAGCCGTAGGAGGCGACGGCCCGCGCGGAGTCGTGGCCACAGCCAGCTACGAGGCCCGGCGCTTTGGCGTCCATTCAGCCATGGCCATGACAAAAGCCAAGCGACTCTGCCCCGAGCTGCATATCGTGCCATGCCGTTTCCCCGTGTATAAAGCAGTCTCCGGCCAAATCCACGACATATTTCATGAATACACCGACATCGTAGAACCGCTTTCACTCGACGAGGCATTTCTCGATGTGACACACAACAAACCCGGCATAGAACTCGCCCAACAAGTAGCGCGCGAGATAAAACAAAAAATACGCGAGCGCACCGGCCTCACCGCATCTGCCGGCATATCCTACTGCAAATTTCTCGCCAAAATAGCGTCGGACTACCACAAGCCCGACGGCATGTTTACCGTCCATCCTGTCCGTGCGCTCGACTTCATCGCCGGCCTGCCTATCGAGGACTTTTGGGGAGTAGGCCCAAAGACAGCACAAAAAATGCACCGCCTCGGCATATTCACCGGAGCGCATCTGCGAGCCCTTCCACTCGGATTCCTCATGAAAGAATTCGGAAAAGCCGGCCGCATCTACCACGACTTCTCGCGCGGCATCGACACACGCCCCGTCGAGACCGAGCGCGTGCGCAAATCAGTCGGCTGCGAAGAAACATTCCTCACCGACATATACGCCGATGACGACATCCGCCGCGAACTCTCAGCCCTCGCCTCCGAGCTCGACCGCCGCCTTCGCCGCAACTCCTTCGAAGGCGCGTCATTGACACTGAAAGTAAAATACTTCGACTTCACCCAAATCACCCGCTCCGCCACAGCCGACCACCTACTTGTCGAAGCCGACGACATCCTCGCCATCGCCCTCCGGCTCATGTCGCACGTCGACGTCGGCCCCGAACGCCCCGTGCGCCTGCTCGGCCTCACCGTCAACAAAACCTATCCCCACACCGTCGCCACCGGCCGCGCCCCCATCCACCCCACCCTCTTCGACGAAATGCTCACCGACCTCCTGTAAAGATATTTTGCAAGTTTTAAAATAAAAACCTATCTTTGCACAAACAGCAGGAACAGCAGGAACACAATCCTCCGGCTTGTGTTCCTACCCCCCCCCTGCAGCTAAATCAAAAAAAATCTATGACCAACGACCAACTCCGCAGCGAGTTTAAAAACCTTATATGGAAGACGGCCACCGACCTTGTCCACGGCGGCAAAGTAAGCCCCGTACAGTTCATGGACTTCATGCTCGGCTCGCTATTCTATCGTTTCATCTCCGAAAATCTAACGGCACATTGCAACCGCCTCATGGCCGAGGCCGGGGTTGACGCCCCCGACTATGCACAGATGGCCGACGCCGACGCCGAAGTGGCCCGCGACCAACTTGTGAATGAAAAAGGCTTCTTCATCCTCCCGAGCCAGCTGTTTATAAACGTGGCCAACCGTGCCCGCCACGACGACGAGCTCAACGCCACCCTCGCCAACATCTTCCGCTCTATCGAAGGCTCTGCCGTGGGCACCGCCTCCGAAGGCGACGTAAAAGGCCTCTTTGCCAACTTCAACACCAACGACCCCGGCCTTGGAGGCACCGTGAAAGAACGCTGCCGCCTGCTCGCCGACCTGCTCGAATCGGTACGCGACCTCAACTTCGCCGAATACGAAAAAAGCGGCATCGACGTGTTCGGCACCTGCTACGAACACCTCATCAAAATGTACGCCCTAAACTCGGGCACCAAGGGCGGCGAATTCTACACCCCCGCCGAGGTGAGCTACCTGCTTGCAAAAATAGCCGTGGCCGAACGCTCGACCGTCAACAAGGTCTACGACCCCGCCTGCGGTTCCGGGTCGCTGCTGCTCAACTTCAAGATGGTGCTCGGCGCCGAAAACGTGAAAGAAGGATTCTTCGGCCAGGAAATAATCCTCAAAACCTACAACCTCTGCCGCATGAACATGTTCCTGCACAATGTCAACTACGATCATTTCGACATTCAGCAGGGCGACACCCTTATGAATCCCCTCCACGCGGCAGACGAACCCTTCGACGCAATTGTCTCCAACCCGCCCTACTCCACCCCCTGGGCCGGCGACAGCGACGCAACCCTCATCAACGACCCGCGCTTCTCGCCTGCCGGAGTGCTCGCCCCCAAAAGCAAAGCCGACATGGCCTTCGTGATGCACATCCTCTCGTGGCTATCCACCGAAGGCACCGCCGCCATAGTCGAATTCCCCGGTGTGCTCTACCGCAGCGGCGCCGAAGCCAAAATCCGCGAATACCTCGTCCGCAACAACTACGTCGACACCATAATCCAGCTCGCCCCCAACATGTTTTTCGGCGCCACGATAGCCACATGCATCATCGTGCTCAAGAAAAACAAGCCCGACAACCGCGTCCTCTTCATCGACGCCTCCGCCGAATTCGAGCACGAAGGCAACAAAAACCGCCTCTCCGAAGCCAACATCGAGCGCATCTACCGCGCCCATATCCGCAAAGAAGAAATCCCCCATTTCTCCGCTATCGTCACCACCGCCGACATCGCCGACAAAAAATACAACCTCTCCGTCAGCACCTACGTCGAGCCCGAAGACACCACCGAAGAAATCGACATCGCCGAGCTCAACGCCCGCATCGCGCGCATCGTGGCCCGCGAAAACGAGCTCCGCGCCTCAATCGACGACATCGTCGCCCAGCTGGAAGGAGGTCTCGCATGAAAACCCTCGCCCAACTCATCTCCGACCTCTGCCCCAACGGTGTCCCCTACAAAAAATTAGGCGAAATTTCTTTAATGAAACGCGGAACATCCGCAACAAAAAAGACAATCAATCAAGGAGATATTCCAGTAATTTCCGGTGGTATAAAACCTGCTTTTTTCTGTGATACTGCAAACCGGGAAGGTGAAACCGTCACTGTTGCAGGTAGCGGTGCAGGCGCAGGATTAGTTCTTTTTTGGAATCAGCCTATATTTGTTTGTGATGCTTTTTCTGTTCAAGGAAAAGACAATGTCTGCACCAAATATCTTTATTATGTAATGAAGAATATGCAAGAGCGTATTCAAAATACAAAGAAAGGTGCGGGTGTTCCTCATGTTCATATCAAAGATATTGAAGATTTTGAGATTCCGGTGCCTCCGATTGAGGTGCAGGAGAAGATTGTTGAGATTTTGGACAAATTTACGGCTCTTACAGTGGAGCTGCAAGCGGAGCTGCAAGAGCGTCAACGGCAGTATGAATATTATCGCAACCGCCTCCTGTCGTTCGGCGGCTCCGATAATATTCATTCGGAGCTAATTGACACACAGACACTTACCCCCCCCCATTACAAATTCCTGAAAATGAGTGAGATATGTAAATCTATAAAAACGGGTTTAAATCCGCGTTCATTTTTCAGGTTAAACACACCTGATGCTTCACATTATTATGTAACCATTCGCGAAATTAAAGACGGTAGATTATCTTTCAGCGAAAAGACTGACCGAATTAATGAATATGCGCGTCAATTATGTAACAACCGTTCAAATTTGGAAATAGGAGATTTGCTTTTTTCCGGCACAGGAACAATCGGAGAAACATTTGTGATAGAAGAATCACCAAATTTTTGGAATATAAAAGAGGGTGTCTACGCTATCAAACCCAAATCAGATATGGTGCTCACAAAGTTTCTGAGATATATTTTATCTGCCCAATATATACGAAAAGAATATTTGAAATTAGCAGAAGGTGGAACAGTAAAAAGTATATCAATGAAAAAATTACTCGATTTTCAAATTCCTATTCCGTCGCTTGCGGAACAGGAGAGGATTGTGGGGATTCTTGATCGGTTTGAGGCGTTGCGCTCGGATTTGAGCGCGGGGCTGCCGGCAGAGATTGAGGCCCGCCAGAAGCAATATGAATATTATCGAAACCGCCTTCTCTCATTTACCCGAATGGCAAATTAATCGTTTATTCGAATATTCGAGGATTCGAATTGTCGATTTATCTAACTAATAAGCTATGGCGATACAAATTAAATCGGTAAAAGGCTACTACTTCCTTGATGCCTGGATAATGGCCAACATTATCCAGCAATCGACGCTGCACTTTTGCAATGACCTGCTGACGCGCGAAAACGACCCCTGCGGACGTCTACGCGACCAAATGACGATGGCCGCCCGTTCGGCGGTGGCAAATATTGCCGAGGGTGCCTCGCGTCGTCAAACATCGCGCGAAACGGAAATGCGCCTCACCGATGTGGCCCGCGCAAGCCTTAGCGAACTGCTCTGCGATTTTTACAGCTATGCCCTTTACCATCACATCCGCCCATGGGAGAAAGCCTCGCGGGAATACACCCTGTTTAATTCCTTGCAACTCGACCGCCCCGACTATGGCGCCGACATCGAAGCCGATGCCTACGACCATATCTGCCGCCAGTTTGCCAAATTTGAAAGAGCGTTGCTAAACCAAAGCGTCGAAATAAGAGTAAACGCCAACATGCTGCTGATAAACCGCTGCATCCATATGCTAAATAAAATGATACAGCGGCAACTCGACGATTTCAGCCATGAGGGCGGTTTCTCTGAAAATCTCACCAAACTGCGCAGAGCCACCGTGCAGGAAGAGGCCGCGCAAAGCGATGCTCCGAAATGTCCGAAATGCGGGTCGCCCATGCAGCAAAGAATGGTGAAACGAGGCTCGCGGCAGGGAAGCAGCTTTTGGGGCTGCTGCCGCTACCCCGAATGTGACGGCACGTTGAATTAAAACACGCGAGAAATCGAGTGCGCGAGAAATCGAATGCTCGAATAAACGAAAAATCGAATAATCGAAAATGGAATACAACCTTATCTCTGAAAATCCGCAGTCGACGGTGGTGGCGCGATACGAACGCGACACTGCCGCCGCCGAGACATACCAAAGCGAGAGCGAGCTCGAGCGTGCCTTCATACGCCAATTGGTGCGTCAGGGCTACGAATATATCGAGATTCACTCCGCCGCAGAATTGGAGGCCAACCTGCGCCGCCAAATCGAGCGGCTCAACAATGTGTCGTTTACCGACGCCGAGTGGCTGCGCTTTTTCCGGCAGGAGATAGCCGCCGAGGGCAAGGGCGTGGTGGAAAAAGCCCGAACTATCCAAGTGGACCACCGCAAGAGCTTCACCTTCGACAACGGCACCGAGGCCAATATCCTGCTTATCGACAAGGACGACATCCACCACAATATCACCCAGGTGATAAACCAATATGAGGCTCCCAACGGCGCGCGCCCCAACCGCTACGACGTGACGGTGCTCGTCAACGGCCTGCCGCTGGTCCATATCGAGCTGAAACGCCGCGGCGTAAGCATCAAAGAGGCGTTCAACCAAATCGACCGCTACGGGCGCGAATCATTTTGGAGCGACAACGCCCTGTTTGAGTATGTGCAGATATTCGTGATATCCAACGGCACCTACACCAAATATTACAGCAACACCACGCGCAGCGGCCACCTGAGCGAGATGGCAAAAAGCAAACGGGGCGGAAGGCCGCAGACGTCGCACAGTTTCGAATTCACCTCATACTGGGCCGACCAGCGCAACCAAGTGCTCAACGACCTGGAAGATTTCACGGCAACTTTTTTTTCGCGCCATACACTGCTGAACGTGCTCACGCGCTACTGCATATTCACCGAGCAAAACCTGCTTCTGGTGATGCGCCCCTATCAGATTGCCGCCTCCGAGCGGCTGCTCAACCAGATAGAGAAAGCCCACAACACGCGCCGCTACGGCACCAAGGACGCGGGCGGCTATATATGGCACACAACAGGGTCGGGCAAGACGCTCACTTCGTTCAAGGCCGCACAGCTTGCCATGACGCTGCCCTACGTCGACAAGGTGTTGTTTGTGGTGGACCGCAAGGACCTCGACTATCAGACCATGAAAGAATATGACCGCTTCCAAAAAGGAGCGGCCAACGGCAACACGTCGACGCGCATTCTCGAACAGCAGCTACGCGGATGCGAGCGCATAATCATCACCACCATTCAGAAACTCGCCAACCTTATCAAGAAGCATCCGCAGCACGAAATCTACACAAAGGAAGTGGTGATAATCTTCGACGAGTGCCACCGCTCGCAATTCGGCGACATGCACGACGCGATAGTGAAGAAGTTTAAGCGTTACTATATGTTCGGCTTCACAGGCACACCCATTTTCACCGAAAATATGCTGCAAAGCCACGGCAAAGGGTTCGAGTTTACAACCGACGACCGCTTTGGCCGCCGCCTGCACACCTACACCATAGTCGACGCCATCCGCGACCGCAACGTGCTTCCGTTCCGCGTGAGCTATGTGCGCACCATTGCCGAGAAAGACGACATCGGCGACGAAAAAGTGTGGGGCATCGCCCGGGAAAAAGCCTTTATGAATCCCAAGCGCATCGCCAATGTGAGCCAATATATCCTCGAGCACTTCAACCAACAGACAATGCGCTCCGAATCATACCAATTCAACCGGCTGCAAAACATCTCGGAAGTGGTGCGTGGCTCCGGCAAACGAGATGTAGCGGAGATTCGCCGCAAAGAGCGGATATATGGCTTCAACTCTATACTTGCCGTGCAGAGTATAGAAATGGCAAAACTATATTACGACGAACTGCATCGCCAAATGGAAACGCTGCCCGAGAACCGCCGGCTGAAAATAGCCACGATATTCAGTTTCGGCGTAAACGATGAGGTGGAAGTGGAAGAAAACTCCGACAGCACCGAAGGCCTCACCGAAGCCGACCGCGATTTCCTCGACCGTGCGATAGCCGACTACAACGCCATGTTCGGCACAAGCTACGACACGTCAGCCGAGAAATTCCCCAACTACTACAAGGACGTGAGCCAGCAGATGAAAAACCGGCAACTCGACCTGCTCATTGTGGTAAACATGTTCCTTACTGGCTTTGACGCAACTACGCTCAACACCCTATGGGTCGACAAAAACATGCGCTACCATGGGCTGCTGCAAGGTTTCAGCCGCACCAACCGCATCCTCAACTCCGTAAAGACCTGGGGAAACATAATATGCTTCCGCAACCTCGAAGACGACACCAACAAGGCCCTCGCCCTCTTTGGCGACAACGAAGCCCACTCCACCACCATCCTGCGCCCGTTTGACGACTACCTCAACGGCTACGACGACGAGGACGGCAACCGCGTGAAGGGCTACCTCGATGTCGTGGGCGAATTTCTCGCCCGATTCACACCCGGAGAGCCACCGCTGACAGAAAAAGACGAAAAGGACTTCATCCGCCTGTTCAACTCCATACTCCGATTCCAAAACCTGCTCAAATGCTTCGACGAGTTTGAGGGACAAGACCCCATTGCGGAACGCAACATGCAAGACTTCACAAGCACCTACAACGATCTCCACGAAAAATACCGCAACCGCGAAAAACACGACGCCGCCGATATTGCCGACGACGTAGAGTTTGAGATGGAGCTTGTGAAAAAGGTTGAGGTAAACATCGACTACATCCTCTATCTCGTAAACCTATATCGGGAGAGCCACTGTCAAGACAGCGAAATCCGCGTGAAAATAAGCAAGGCCATAGGAGCCAGTCCCGACTTGCGCGACAAACGCGACCTGATCGAGATGTTTATCGAGTCGATAACACCCGACAGCGATGTCGACGCCTTGTGGACAGAGTATATCAACCGCAAGAAACGCGAGGAATTTGCCCGCCTCGTCGAAGATGAGAAGTTGAAAACGCATCCGGCATATAAGTTCATAGAGGACTCATTCTCAAAGGGATACATAGCCGAGGGAGGCACAGAGATATATGCCATACTTCCGCCGATAAATCCTTTCGACCGGAACGCAAACCGCCAAGGCATATTCAGGCGGGTGCTCGACCGTCTGAAAGCCTTTTTCCACAAATACTACGAAGTGGCCAACGGCGATTTCACACGGTAGGAACACAATCCTCCGGATTGTAAAGAAAGCCACAAGCCGGAGGCTTGTGTTCCTGCCTAATTTGCTTGGCAGCGAAATCTTTCCTATATTTGCCTCAAAAAATTGGCTTTGCCACCGCGAACCGGCCTCCGGCCGACTTTCGCTATTTTTTTCATCGAATATTCTTCCTATATTTGCAACATGAATTGGCAAAGTTTAATCAATGATAAGCGTTTCGGGCTCGAGCATTACCACGACCCCAAAAAAAGCGGCGTGCGCACCGATTTCCGCCGCGACTACGACCGCCTTGTGTTCTCCTCGCCTTTCCGGCGATTGCAGAACAAGACTCAGGTATTCCCGCTGCCGGGCAGCATCTTCGTGCACAACCGCTTGACTCACTCTATGGAAGTGGCTTGCGTGGGCCGTTCGCTCGCCGAAGGCGTGGCCCGGGTGCTTATGGAAAAATATGCCTCGGAGCCTTGGTGCGACACTCTGCGCGACATCGGCGACATCGTGGCGGCGGCTTGCCTTGCCCACGACCTTGGCAACCCTCCTTTCGGACATTCGGGCGAAAAGGCCATCTCGACTTTTTTCAGCGAGGGCAACGGCGCGCATCTGCATGAGAAACTGACCGAGGCTCAGTGGCTCGACCTTACCAATTTTGAAGGGAACGCCAACGCTTTCCGTCTGCTCACGCACGGCTTCAACGGACGGCGCCCGGGCGGTTTCGCCATGACATACTCGATGCTGGCCTCGATAGTGAAGTATCCCTACGATTCGTCGCATGCCGGCACAAAAGGCAAATTCGGCTTCTTCACTTCCGAGCGCGACAGTTTCATCCGCGTGGCCGACGAGCTTGGAATGCTCCGTATCCCGCAAGCCGACGGGTCGGTGCGCTATTGCCGGCATCCGCTCGTATATATCGTCGAGGCCGCCGACGACATCTGCTATGAGATAATGGATATCGAGGACGCCCACAAATTGAAAATTCTCGGCACCGACGAGGTTATCGCCACACTGATGCGCTTTTTCAAACCTGAACGACAGGAGCACATCCGCGAGATTATGGACGGTGTCGACGACCCCAACGAAAAAATCGGATATCTGCGCTCATGCGCCATCGGCACACTCGTCGACGCTTGCGCCGCCGTGTTCATCAGCAACGAGGACGCCATCCTTTCCGGCCGGTTCGAAGGCTCGCTCATAGGCCATGTCGAGAATCCCGTAGCCGAGGCTTACCGCCGCTGCACCGAGTTGTCGTGGGCCAAGATTTACTGCGCGCCCGACGTGGTCGACATCGAACTTGCCGGTAACCGCATCATCACCTTCCTGCTCGAGAAACTCACCACCGCCGTTACCAATCCCGACCTTATATATTCACAACTGCTCCTGTCGCAAGTGCCCAAGCAATACGACGTATATTCCTCCGACATCTTCACGCGCGTGCAGGCCGTTGTCGACCACGTTTCGGCCATGACCGACGTCTACGCCCTCAACCTTTTCCGCAAACTCAACGGCCACACCCTCCCCGCCGTATAATCAAACCGTACGGAATAATTGTTACAATATCGATGAAACGACTTATATCATATATCCTTACAGTGGTTGTGGCGCTCTCTGCCGCCGCAGGCGTATATAAGGTCAACGACCTGCCTAACGTACAGCTTGCCGACCACACAAAGCATCTCGTTAACCCCGACGGCATAGTATCGCCGGCCGGACAGGCCCGCATCGACTCGCTGCTGCTCGACGCACGCCGCAAGACATCGGCAGAGATCGTGGCCGTGATAGTCGACGACATCGATCCCGACACCGACATCGACACATACGCCACCGAGCTGTTTACCCGTTGGGGCATCGGCAAATCCGACAAGGACAACGGAATACTCCTGCTCGTGGCCAAAGACCGGCGCAAGGCCGTGATACGCACCGGCTACGGAGCCGAAGGCGTAATGCCCGACATCATATCGGGACGCATACTTTACGACACGATGTTCCCACTGTTCAAGGCCGGCGACTACGAAGGCGGCCTTATTGCCGGCACCGAGCAAATATATAACGTTGTTACTGACCCGGCCGCGCGCGAGGAACTCATGTCGGACCAGGCCGATAAACGCGCCTCCGGCTCCGACGGCGACACCATTTTCAATTTCTACCTTGGCATATGCTGCCTCGTAGCTCTCGCTCTGCTTATAGTATTCCTTGTGAGCGTGGCCAAAGTGAGAGGGAAAACCGACTATCAGAAATATGTCGCAGTCGAACCGATGGCTCCATTAGCCTTGATATTGACATTTCTGTGCATCGGAATCCCGCTTGTGGCCTCACTTCCGCTTATAATCACGCTCTATCGTTGGCGCAACCGCACTCGCCGCTGCCCGCGGTGCAACGCCCGTATGCGCAAGCTCGACGAGGCTTCCGATAACGCCTACCTCACCGAGGCCCAGGACCTCGAAGAACGCCTCGATTCCGTCGACTACGACGTGTGGCTGTGCCCCGAATGTGGCGAGACCGATATATACCCGTTTGTGAAACGAGGCTCGGCTTACAAAGTATGCCCCGTGTGCCATGCGCGCACCGAGCGGCACACATCCACCCGCGTGCTGCGCCAGCCCACCACTGCGCGTGAAGGCATCGCCCAAAAGACATATGCTTGCCGTCATTGCGGCAACATCCGCACCGAAGACCATGCCATACCCAAACTGCCGCCCGTAGTAGTGGCTCCCATAGGCGGAGGCCGCAGCGGCGGAGGCGGATTTGGCGGAGGAAGTTTCGGCGGGGGCTTCGGGGGCGGTTCTACCGGCGGCGGCGGAGCCTCCGGCGGATGGTAAAAGCTATCACAAATCTATCGCAAACTGCATGTACACTACGGAGCGGCCTCCAAACTCCTCTTTGTGGGCAGTCATGCCCGTATTGAGATAGCGTCCGCCGTCCTCGTTAGACGTGCCGAAATCGAACCAACGGTAATCGGGATACAAACTTGTGACCAGACGGTGATAAATCGCATCGACAGCATATATATCAAACCCGGCCGGCGACGCCGCGGCATATTGCAGGTGCATCACGCCCGTTTCCGGCATAAGATATACGACAGCTCCGGCAAGAACCTCGCCGCCGGCCACCGTTTTAAACACCTTGATATTTTCGGGAAACCTCGAAGCAAGGAGCTCCATCTCGTCAAGTGAATGAACCGGCACCGTGTTGTGTCTGACGCGACGGTCCTCCACGATTATAGGCCATATCTCAGCCACGCTTGCCTGCTCTACCGCAAGGCCAAACCGGGCTATGCGCTTTGCCGCGCGTTTGCCAAGACGCGACGCGATGCCGCCCGGCAGCGGCACCACCGATGCGAGATTGCACACCGACAATCGCGCTCCCATCCGGAATAAAGCGTATATATCCTCCTCAGCCGGGACACGATGATAGATGTGCGGGATGCACTTGTACACAATTCGATTATAGCCTTCTTGACGGGCATATTCCGCAATAAGCTCGAGCCATTCGAGCGGTTGCTGCGCCCGAGTGTCTGCGCCCATCACAAAACCGCCATAAGTAAGCCCTCCATGCGATGAAAGCACACCCTGCCCGGTCGACGTGGCCGGAAAAAGCGCCACAATGCGTCCGCTCTCGTCGCGTATCACAACGGAGCGGTCGGGGAAACGGTCTTTATGATAATCGACATACAACCGGTTGAGCAGAAACGTGCCGTTCTTAGAACTCGCCACAAAGCGGTTCCACTCCCCCGCCATATCGTCGGAATATTTAATCAAATCATATTTCATCTTTCATCGCTTATTTATGCAAAGGTACAAAAAAACGGCAAAATTAAAAAAATTGGCTTAAAATTTGCATATGTCAAAAATAGTCCCTACCTTTGCACACGCAAACCCACGATAAGGTACCTTGGCCGAGTGGTTAGGCACCGGTCTGCAAAACCGTTTACAGCAGTTCGATTCTGCTAGGTACCTCTCAAAGCCCGATTCCATCGGGCTTTTTTCGTATCCCCTCCCTTCACTTCCGACACTCCCAAATTATTGGCGTCTTTGCAATGCTGATAACTAACTATATAAAAAGAAAATCATGATAGAATATAAAACAAAATATACCAGCGATAAATTCGATATAGAAAAATGCCGTGAGTCGGCAGAATCCGGTTATGCACCGGCTCAATATCAGTTAGGTCTATGTTATGAGGAAGGCATCGGCGTACAGCGCAATCTGGCAAAGGCTTTCCGCTGGTACTGGATGGCAACTGACAATAACCGTCCGGCACAGGAACGGTTGAACAAGGATAGCTATCAGGGGCAGCTTGCCAAGTGGTTGAGAAAGGCCGTTAACCGAAAAGATCTGCCGGAAAATGATTTGGCTGAAGCGATGTGTATGCTCGGCTCTTGCTATATGCACGGCTGGGGAGTGGACTGCGATATGGAATTGGCTGTCGAATGGTGGTTGAAAGCGGCCGGTCTCGGCAATGCGTATGCTGACGACTGTCTGGGGTACTGCTACAGTACCGGACAAGGAGGCTTGCCGAAAGATGCGGAGCAAGCTTTTGCCCATTACATGAAAGCCGCCGAAGGAGGTTACAGTGGAGCGTATTTTACCTTGGGGCTATGTTACAGCGAGGGCAACGGTATCGGTCAAGACCATGAGAAAGCCTTTTGGTGGTTCAACAAAGCGGCGGAAAACGACAATCCGATGGCATGGGTTGAGCTTGGCAAATGCTACTATGCCGGTCGAGGAGTGGCGGTCGATTATGACCAAGCTGTAAAATGGTACCGTAAGACGATTGACACCGCCGGTTATGTTGCACCTGAAGCATTGCTGGGTCTTGGAGATTGCTATGCAGCAGGTCATGGAGTGGAACCGGATTGGACGAAAGCAGTGGAATTGTACCACAAGGCGGCTGATATGAGTGATCCCCAAGCGCAATACATGCTTGCCCGGTGCTATGCCGAGGGCAATGGTGTCGGTCAGGATATGGCGGAAGCTGTGAAACTTTATAAACGAGCGGCGACAAATGTCTGTGAAAACAAGGGGTATTTTGGTCATGCGGGAGCTATGCGCTGTCTGGCTGACTGCTACGCCAACGGCAACGGTGTGAGAAAGAACGCGAAACAGGCTGCCGCATGGTATGCCAAGGCGGAGGAACTGGAAGCAGATTCAAAAACATGTTGATAACAGTGATATATTAAGTATGGATAATATTTTACAAATTGTGAAGGAACACTTGCTACAAACGTAATTACAAGCGATGAAACCCAATCCCAACATAATATATCCGAGAACCGGCGATACTCAAACCATCTATCTTAAATCAATTATCACTCGCCCGACCATCGAAGCAGGAGATTTCACAATCTATAATGATTTTGTGAATGATCCGCGCGACTTTGAGAAGAACAATGTGCTGTATCATTATCCGATAAATCACGACAGATTGATTATCGGAAAATTTTGTTCGATAGCGTGCGGCGCAAAGTTCATATTTAACTGTGCCAATCATTCACTTAAATCGCTCTCGACATATACGTTTCCTCTCTTTTTTGATGAATGGGACTTGCCTAAATCCGAAGTTGCCACCGCATGGGACAACAAGGGCGATATTGTCATCGGTAACGATGTCTGGATTGGTTATGACGCTATTATCATGGCCGGAGTTAATATAGGCGATGGAGCCATTATTGGAGCAAGAGCTGTCGTGACTAAGGACGTAGAGCCATATTCAATCGTCGGTGGTGTTCCGGCAAAAGAAATACGCAAACGGTTTGCACCTGATGTCGTGGCTAAATTGCTGGAATTGAAATGGTGGAACTGGCCGACGGAGAAGATAAAGGATCATCTCGCTGCTATTCAAAGCGGAGATATTGAAGAACTGTTGAAAATCTAATTCGCCTTTACCGGTAAATGAAAGTAATAGGCATAAGTGGTAGCTCTCGAAAAAAGAGGGTGTGGCAAAATGCCAAACAGTAGGGACGGCCGGCCCGTGCGTCCGGGAAACCATATTGGTAATTAATTGATAATCAATCGTTAATCTGCGGACGCACGAGCCGTGCGTCCTACAATATTGGGACACTCCATGCCGAATGCCATGGAGTGTCTATTGGGTAGCCGGTATTCATTCTTGCGGAACTTGTTTTATGAATTTTGCGGGGATTCCGCCCACTATTGTATTGGGAGCCACATCTTTGGTTACGACCGCACCGGCTGCTACAATGGCATTTTCGCCGATTGTCACCCCGCCCAGTATCGTAACATTCGCGCCAATCCATACATTTCGGCCGATATGTATCGGCGCCGGTATGTTGTCGCCACGGTGAGACGGACGCAGGTCGTGGTTGATTGTCGCCATTACGCAATTATGGCCGATAAGAGCATTGTCTCCTATGAAAATGCCTCCGTGGTCCTGAAATTTGCATCCGGCGTTTACAAAAATATTTTTGCCGAAATGAATATTCTTGCCGAAGTCGGCCTGAAAAGGCGCCATCACTTTTACCGACGGATGTACTTTCATGCCGGTGAGTTCACAGAGCAGAGCGTTTCGCTCTGCATCTGTATGAAGATTGGAGTTGTAGTCGAGCATCAGGCGTTGCGATTCAGCATAACACCTGTGCATCAATTTGTGGGCCGGGGAACCTGCCGGGACTGTCTCCCGACGCTCCATCATATCAATAAATTCCTGTAATTCCATTTTCTTTGTCCTATGTTGCAAAATTAAGGCATCGACACAAAATGGAATTACCATTTGCTTGGCAATACCAACCAATTTCTATATCGGTAAAACTATCTTTTCAAAACGTGATAAAGGATTTGACCTACCGGAAGGCCGATAGACACTTTTTTGCTGATTTTATAATATGGCGTGACGATAGGCTCTGCCTCATATCTGTTAGTTCCTGCCTGTTTCACGGTCTGCGCTCCGGTTTGCACACCCCAACGCTCGTTGATTTGGATGTCGAAATATCCGCCGAATGATGTGCGCCCATAATAACCGATCATCGACGGCGGCATTGGCATATTGTTTGCCATTCGAGGCATATGCCCGAAATAATAATCTCCGAAAACCGTTGCCGATAATCTTGGCGTGAATTGATATGAGATACGCCCGGCGAGGCCGTATTGCGTATGCAGCCCGTTGAAATATCCGTATTTATTAACCGTCGCGCCGGCATAGAATGTAAAATTGCCGACAGATTGAGAAATGCCCAACTCGCCGCTGTCAATCCGCATGAGCCCCGGCAAGTCTCTTGTTCCTCCGGTTGCGAGAATTTTTCCGCTATTCCAATAAAACAGTTCTGCCCGGCCCGGGGAGAAATTAAAACGGGGCATATGCAAATCAAGGGGTTGAGCCGATGTATACGGAATAAACAAATTGGCGGCCCGATTATAAGTCAAATGATAATTATGCCGGCGTGTGGCATCGGACACGCTGTCGGCTTTTCCTATCCGTTCCGACTGAATCGCGGCATGTGTGTCTCGACCAAACGAGATTGAATCTTCCATCTCGGTTTGGGACAGACATACCATCGGGCATGACAAAAGCAATAATGCGAAAAAATGAACAGGTTTCATAGCGACTGCTTTTTGACGGTTAACATATAGCCAAATCCACGTTGGTTCACGATGCTTATATCCGGGTCGTGGCGAAAGGCCCGGCGCAGTTTATGGATGTATCCGTGCAGGGAGTTGCGGTTGCTTATTTCATCACGTCCCCATACGGCAATCATCAATTGGGAGGCGTCGACGGTCTTGCCTATGTTTGCCGCCAGCTTTTCCAATATCCGGGCCTCGATATTTGATATTGCCGTATCTTTTCCATTGAAAATCAGCAACTGGCCGGTAGCGTCGAATTTATAGCCGCCTATTCGATAAACTACATTTTCAGCATGGCTGTTGGTTTTATTCCGCAACAACGCCTTGATTCTTATGAGCAATTCCCGAAGCTCAAACGGCTTTTTCAAATAGTCGTTTGCCCCGATGTCGAAGCCTTCCTCCACATCGTCGATCGTGCTTTTGGCTGTCAGAAATATTATCGGCACATTGGCCGACAGCCGCCGTATCTCCTTTGCCATTGCAAATCCGTCGAGCCGCGGCATCATCACATCCGCAACAACGAGGTCGGCGCCGTCGGTCTTGTATCTGGCAAGCCCGTCGATGCCGTCGAATGCCGCCACGACATCATATTCCTGCTGCCGCAAAGTGTCACACACTATCAGCGAAAGGTCGCGCTCGTCCTCAACAAACAGTATCCTGGCTTTCATGGCTGTGGAAAATTGATTGTAAATACCGTGCCGTGCCCCTCCTGACTCTTTACCGATATAGTCCATTCCATCTTTTCGAGGATGTGCTTCACATAATATAGGCCGATTCCGTAGCCGCGCACATCCTGACGGTTGCCGTGCGGCACACGATAGAACTTATCGAAGATATATGGCAGGCTCTTTGCCGGGATGCCTATGCCATTGTCTGCCACTTCTATGCTGTCGGGAGCTATCTTTATGGCGATGGCCACGGACTCTCCGGAATATTTTATCGCGTTGTCAATCAGATTGTTCAGCACATTAGCCAGATGCGTTTTGTCGGCAGTGACAGCGACACGCTCCGCCGATTGAACATCGATGGCAATCTCCTTGTCGCCTCTCATTCGCTGCGCCTCCGCTATCTCCTCCACAAGCTCCGGCAAATCAATCTTTTCAGGCTTCAAGGTCATTGTTTTCCTGCGCTCCATGCTCATGGCAAGAATATTCTCCACAAGTTCGCCCAGACGTTTGAGCTGCTTCATGGCTATTGTGAGATATGCTTCTTTCTTCTCCGGGTCATTGGCCGTATCATAATTGAGCAAAGCGTCATTGGCTGAATATGCAATCGAGATGGGCGTTTTCAGTTCATGGGTCATATTGCCGACAAAATCATCTTTCATCTCCTCGATGGTGCGCAGTTTGGATACCGTGCGAAACAGATACCGGAACGCGGCGGCAAAAGCAACCATAAGAAGGAATATCGTGACAATCACCCCCATCATTTGTGAAAGTATATGGCTTGTAAGAGGAGCGACGCATGCCCGGTAAATCCATCTGTTCTCGGGATTGAAACATAGCCTGAACACATCATAGCCGTCAATGCCGTTTTGAAGACGCGAATTTCCCAAAAGGACAGAGTCGGTTTCTGAGACAATTTCAATTGCCACGAATTCCGGGTATATCCGGCGGTCGGCAAGTCGCGCCGCGAATATGCTGTCGGTAATATTCAGGTCGTAGCCATAATATCTGTCCATAGACTCGTGCATCTGTTGGCTCATAGCCTTCATCATCTGATTGGTGTACGAGCGGTCGCGTCTGAGAGGCTCCCGCTTTACGGACATCGCCCCATTATCGTATTTTGCACTCGTCACGAAATTACCGTCCTCGTCCACCTGACCGGAAATAGCGCCATGTTCGGCATAATATACCGAATCCGCCTCTTCCTTTGTCATCAAAGGTTGCCCGTTGGCCTTCGCCATCTGTCTTGCACGCTCCGCACGCTCCCACATATCATCAATGTCGGTATCGGCAAGAGCAGTCATCACCTCACGCTCCACATCGCTCCTGATGGATTCATATAGCCGGACGAGGTAAAAGACATTGCATCCAAAAATGACAGCAATGACAGATATAAAGATGATGGAGTTGATTCTGAACTTCTGCATACGCAAAGTTACCAATAATATTTCGCATTGCCACACCCCTCATTGCAGTTTTAAGACTAAATAAGGGTCGAGCCGGCCGTTATGTTGAAATGAAACGGCGCGACAAAAAAATGCCGCACCGTAAGATTTTTGTTATTTCGGATGAATGGATATTCAGTCCATTATTTCGTGTGGTACACTTTGCTTGCTATTTTCCAATCATCGCCGTATTCATAAATATTTCCGCTTTTTAAGGGGCTTCTCGTTATTACGGTTATCTTCATTCCTTTATTGTGTTGGAGTTCTGATTGTATGCCTTTGCCACACATTTCCACTCTCCACCCAGTTTGAGCAGCAAGAGGAAATCGGTGAAATCGATTCTGCCACCCCACCCTTCTTCGAGCACGCGAACAACCGCCACGGTTTCCTCTACCGCGAGGACATCGATGCGGGCTTTGAAGTTCTCGCCGGCTGCGACGGTATCGACATTGTGATAGAATTGCTCGATGGAGCCATGCTCCAAAGTTCCGTCGAGGATACCGAACAGGACGGCATCGTCGGTGAACAGTTCTTTTGCATAGCTGCTGTTGCCTTCGGCTACGCTCTTTACAAACTTCTCTGCGGCCAAAGCCACAGCTTCATATTCTTTAATTTCGTTTCTCATCTCTGAATATATTTATTTGATTTACTGAGTGCAAAATTACTATTATATCTCATTTGTGTCAAGTACCGAAAAATTTTTCATATACCGAAAATTTTTTCGGTATCATGATTATCAGCAATATTGATTAACTTTGCAACGGATAATATATACAGTCGGAATCAAACGAATAAAAATACAATGGCATACGAAAAAAAGATACCCGTGGACTTGGATTGTCCCCTCAGACTCACAATGAGCCTGATAGAATCAAAATGGAAATCGTGTATTCTCGATGAATTGCGCAGCGGCTCGCCTATGCGTCCGAGCGAGATTCACAAGTGCTTGCCGGAGGCCGCTCCCCGCGTGCTCGACATTCAGCTGAAAGAGATGGTGGAAGACGGGCTGGTGAATAAAACCATTTTTCCGGAGCTGCCTCCGCGTTCAGAATACCAAATAACCGAACTCGGCCAATCTCTTCTCCCCATCATAGACTCAATGCTAAAATGGGGCGTAGACCACTTCGAAATCTTTGAAAAGAAATATGGCTGCAAAAAGTAATTTTATAATTATTCAGATGCAAAATATTTGACATCCCGATTATAGACATTTTCGAAATATTTTGTAATTTTGCAGTGCCGCTCACAAAGAGCGGTGAGTAAATGACTATATTTTTTATCACAATCAGCGAAACAAAATCGCACGTTCAGAACTACGCTTTCAAGGAGAATTGGAAGAGTACGGCAAGCCAAGCCTTTGCACACATCTGACATAAATTCAGACAGGTTGTGAACCGTCGGGAAATAGACGGATGACAACTGTTATCAACTAATTTCTAAATATATCCCCGATTTATGAACAATCAACGATTGCTCACAGGGCTGCTCAGCGCGGTTCTGTTGGGCGCAGGGGTGTGTGCTTTCGGTCAGAACCCTTCGGTAATAACCCTTGAACAGTTATTTGAGAGTGCTGAAAGATACAGCGCGCAATTACGCCCCTCTTTTTCCGCTGAGGAGGAAGCCAATCAAGAGATAAGAGCAGCCCGTGCCGGACGGCTTCCCGACATAAACGCCTCCCTTTCATTCAGCTACATAGGCGACGGCTTTACAACGAAAAGGAATTTCTCCGACTATCAGAAGGCTCCGATACCACATTACGGCAACGCCTTGTCGCTCAGTGTTAACCAGCCGGTCTATACCGGCGGTGCCATTACCTCGGGCATACAACTTGCCGAACTTAAACTGACGGCTTCCAGATATGCCACCGAGCTGCAACGCGACAATATCCGTTTCCAGCTCACCGGCTTTTATCTTGATATTTACAAGTACACAAATCTGCGAGGTGTGGTGGAGAATAACATCACGCAGGCGAGGAAAGTGCTTGGTGAGATGCAGGCCCGGCATGAACAGGGCGTGGCTTTGCAAAACGACATAACCCGTTATGAACTGCTTGTGTCAAATCTGGAACTGCAACTTGTGAAAATCAACAACACAATCGACATTCTCAACAACAACCTTGTCACTATCGCCGGACTGCCGGATGGTACTGTCATAGTGCCCGACTCTGCAATCCTTGACAAGTCGCTCCCCTCGCAAAGCGAGTCGTCATGGCAGTCGGAAGCATCGGTCAATTCGCCCACGCTGAAACTGGCGCAGTCAAAGGTTGACATATCTCGGAAAGCGGAAGACCTGACTAAATCGGAGCGTCTTCCCAAAATCGGACTGCAAGCCGGTTGGAGTATCGACGGCCCAATTTTGGTAGAGGTGCCACCTATAAACCGCAATCTGAGTTATTGGTACGTCGGTGTAGGTGTAAGCTATAATATCTCATCGCTGTTCAAGAACAACAAATCTCTATCCCGGAGCCGTGCGGCAACGGTACATGCGACCGACGAACTTGCAGCGGCACGGGAGAACACCGAACTTGCGGTCAGGGCTGACTATATCCGCTATCTTGAATCTTACGAGGAACTCAACACACAGCAGAAAAGTGTTGAACTTGCGGATAAAAACTATAACACCGTTTTTACCCGTTATTCGGCAGACATGGCTCTCCTAACGGATATGCTTGATGCTGCCAATTCCAAACTTGACGCGGAGCAGCAGCTTGTCAACGCCCGCATCAACATAATCTACTATTATTACAAACTTCTGTTCACCTCAGGAAAAATATGAAACACCGTACAAAAAAGATACTCTCCTATATCATCACTCTCGCCGTAATCATCGTTGCCGGCCTTTGGGTGGCTTCCAAGTTCATCCATTTTGGCAATGTGGAGTTTACCGACAATGCGCAGGTACAGCGTCAGATTGTGCCGGTCAACAGCCGTGTGCAGGGCTACATCAAGGAAATCCGTTTCAAGGAATATGAACCGGTGAAAAAAGGTGACACTCTTGTAATCATTGATGACGCGGATATGCGCCTGCGTGTGGCACAGGCAAACGCCGACTATCAGAATGCCATTGCCGGACGAACAGTCGCTGACCGCAGCGTAGGTGTAGCTTCAGCAAATGAGGCTGTAAGTGAAGCCTCAATCGCCGAAGCAAAAGTGCTTATGGAGAATGCAGCCGTTGACCTTGAACGCTATCGCAAACTGTTGGAGAAAGATGCCGTCACCCGTCAGCAATATGACGGTGCGGAAACAGACTATAAGGCAAAGAAAGCCCGCTATGAGATGCTTGCCCGTCAACGCTCGGCAACATCATCGGTAGTTGCCGAAACGCGCCAGCGCATAGCCCAGAATGATGCGGGAATTGAACTTGCAAAAGCATTGCTTGAAACTGCGGAACTCAATCTTTCATACACTGTCATCACAGCCCCTTGCGACGGTTATGCCTCACGCAAGGAAATACAGATAGGCCAGCTTGTACAACCGGGCCAGACCCTTCTCGACATTGTAGATGGCTCTGATGTTTGGATCACCGCAAACTACAAGGAGACCCAGCTTGTGCATATCCGCCCCGGAAGCGAGGTTGAAATCAAGGTTGACGCCATTCCTGACAAGACTTTTACAGGTAAGGTCGTTTCATTATCCTCCGCAACGGGAGCAGCACTGTCACTGCTTCCACAGGACAACTCGGCAGGAAATTTTGTGAAGGTGCGCCAACGTATACCCGTGAGAATTGAATTGACAGACAATGCCGACCTCAACCTTCTGCGTGCCGGTATGAATGTGGAATGTGAGGTGAAATACTGATATGGGAGATTGGCACGGGCCTCAGGGTCCATTCGATATACCCGACGTTCCGAACTATGTGCCGCGCAGATTAAAGCCTTGGCTTTTTATATTCTTCGTGCTGATAGTGCAGTTCTCAGGCGGCATTTATCTTGCCGCCGCCACCGATATGGTTGGATCAACCGCACTGATGCAGGAGGATATATTGATGGCCGGATATGCGTCGCTGGTCGGAATGTCTATAAATTTTGCCGTGATGTTCCGGCTGAAATTCCGTTTTTCCAACCGGATAGGGCTGCTCGTGTGCGGGGCGGTGCTCATTGCGGCTAATTTCATCTGCGCCAATACGACAAGTGTCCCCCTGCTGGTCGCCACCTGCTTTGTCGCGAGCTGGTTCCGTATGTGGGCAACGTTTGTGTGCAATTCAACAATCCAGCTGTGGCTCACTCCGGTGCGTGATATGGCGATTTTCTTCTGCTATGTCTATCTTGTCGTTGACGGAGTGATCCAGCTGAGCGGTATCGCAACCATTTACACCGCGTTTTTCTCTCAGTGGGAATATATGCACTGGATAATGAGCGGCCTGCTCGTGCTGATGATGGCTTTGGTGCTCATACTTGTCAAGCCCGTTAAAGGTCCCATGCAGATTCCCCTCTTGGGTATCGACTGGATTGGTGCCGCGCTGTGGAGTGTTTTAATGTTGTGCTTCACATTTATATGTGTGTACGGCAACTTCTACGATTGGTGGGAAGCGGAGGAGATTGTCGGAGCGACAATATTAGGCGCGGTATTCCTTGCCATCAATCTGTGGCGTGCTTCATTCCTTCATCATCCCTATATATCTTTTCCGGCTTTGACAAACCGCAATGTCATAAGGGCAACCTTGATATATCTGGTTTTCTTCACACTGATGGCTACCGAACATGTGTTTGAACACAGTTATGCGGCCGCGATTCTCGGCTTTGATGAAACCAACCTTATCGACCTCAACTGGTATGTATTTGCCGGTATTGCCGTAGGATGCGCATTTACTTATTTCACATTCGCCCTGCATAAGTGGAGATACAAGACTATGACTGCCATCGCATTTGCCTTTGCAGCTGTATATCTCGGCTGGTTCTACTTCATGATAGATTACGGTGTTGAAAAGGAGATGCTTTTCTTCCCGCTCTTTATCCGTGGGTTCGCATCGGTGATAATCTCCATTGTGTTCCTGACCTCGATAGTCCAAAGTGGACTGCATTTCTTTGTATTCCCTCAGGCTCTTACTATCAATGGCTTTACGGGCGCGGTTATGGGTGCGACCCTCGGCCCCGCTCTTATCGGAGAGTTCTTGCGTCATACAATGGCAAAAAATGCCTCCATCATCGGAGCGCGTTTCACTGATTTCAATGCCTGGGCAGCCCACATACCGTTAGATCAGCTTTACGGCACAGTCCAGCAACACGCACTTGTGGTTTCAATGAAAGAAATATATGGCTGGCTGCTTATTGCCGCAATCTTGTCATTAGTCATAATTGCCGTAAGTTACGGGCCAATACGCCCTTCTGCGATATTCCCCAAGTGGCGCACAATCCGTAAAATATTCCGAAAGGAAGCGCAGCAGCGAGAGCAATTGCAAGACACCATCCAATAGCAAATACGCCCGTGACCAATGCCGGCCACGGGCGTATTTGCATAGATGAGCCTGTCTTGGTTTGCGGCAGCTTATTTCTTGCCGCAGCAGGATTCTTTGTCGGCGTCGGGTTGTTGCGGTGCCGGCTGTTTTTCATCTTCGGGCACTTCTTCAATCAGGCTGCTGCCACAGGAACAGCCACACGACGGTTTGGGAGAGAACAATGTGCTCCAGAATCCTTTTTTTCTTTTCTTGGTTTTCTGACATGGTTAAAATATTTTAGTTACAGTAATATATTGAACAGATAGCCTGATATTACGGCTGTAAGGAAGATTACGGCGACAATCAGACCAACGAGTTTCTTTTTGAAAATTGAAGCCAGCATCGACATTTCGGGAATAGCCATGCCCGCGCCACCGATGACGAGAGCTATTACCGCTCCGATACTCATACCTTTACCCATAAGTGCTACTCCGATAGGTATGGCGGTTTCGGCACGGATATATAGAGGTACTCCGAGAATGGCCGCCACAGGAACGGCAAACGGATTCTGAGGACCTGCAATTTTCAATACGAAGTCACTTGGCATATAGCCGTAGATTGCCGCACCGAGAGCAACACCGATAAGGAGATACCATATAATCGGGCGCAGGCTGTCCCATGCCGAACGGAACGCGATGGCAAGTTTCTTTCCCCATGGAAGTTTTTTAGGTTCAATCTGTTCCTCCTCGCCGCAACCGCAGGTCGATTTTTTCAGACGGATATTTTTCATCCAACGCTGAGCGTCTATTTTCTGAAGAAACCAGCCAAAGAGGACAGCACAAAGGAATGCAATGGATACATAGATAAGCATCGCCTTAATGCCGACCAATGCCCCAAGCATAGCTATTATTATAGGGTTAAGGAGCGGAGATGCGATGAGAAAAGACATCGTTGCACCGAATGGAACGCCTGCATTTAGAAAACCTACGGTCATGGGAATTGTTGAACACGCACAAAACGGGGTCAACGCACCAAATCCGGCGGCAAGCATATTGCCGAATATGCCGGAGCCGGCAAGTTTCCGGCTGATTTTTTCCTGCGGTATATACATCAGGATAATCTCCACCAATGCGCTTATGGCAAGAAAGAGAACCAGTAGTTCCACCGTTATATAGCAGAAATACCAGAGGGTGTCGAGAAATGTATTCATATATTGTCAGTTTTAAAATATTTTCGGGTGTTATTGGCTATTTTTACTAATGTGAGCATGACCGGAACCTCGACCAGCACACCGACCACAGTCGCCAACGCCGCCCCGGATTGCAGTCCGAACAGGGATATGGCTACGGCAACCGAAAGCTCGAAGAAGTTGCTTGCGCCAATCATCCCCGCCGGAGCTGCAACATTATGGGGCAGCTTCCAAGCCTTTGCCCACCCGTAGGCGACAAAGAAAATAAGCGCAGTCTGGATTATCAGCGGAACTGCGATCAGGAGTATGTGCAGCGGATTGGACAGGATTGTTTCTCCCTGAAAAGAGAAAAGTATAATCAGAGTGAGCAACAAGCCTATGATTGTTAGATTATTGAATTTATTGACAAAAATGTTGTTGAAATAATCCACTCCACGCCGCTTTATCACTATTGTACGGGTTATGATGCCTGCCGAGAGTGGTATCACAACAAACAATATGACGGATAATATCAGGGTTGACCACGGAATGGCAATACCACCGATGCCTAAGAGGAAACCTACAATCGGAACGAAGGCCACGAGGATAATTAGGTCGTTGACCGCTACCTGAACAAGCGTGTATGCGGCATCTCCTTTTGTGAGATAGCTCCATACGAAAACCATTGCCGTACATGGGGCTGCTCCAAGCAGAACGGCACCGGCAAGATATTGGTCGGCAAGTTCTGTCGGAATAAGCGATTTGAAAATCACAAAAAAGAATAGCCATGCTATACCGAACATTGTGAACGGCTTGATAAGCCAGTTTGTCACGCAGGTAATGAAAAGTCCTTTCGGACGCTTGCCCACATTCCTGACGCTTTTGAAGTCGACTTTGAGCATCATGGGGAATATCATCAGCCATATCAGCACGGCGATAGGTATCGACACATTGGCATATTCCCATTTACCCAATGTTTCCGGGATTGCCGGAATAAATTGTCCGACCCCGATACCTATGATTATGCAGAGCGCGACCCATACGGACAGATAGCGTTCAAAAAAGCCTATGCCTTTTTTAATCTCTTGATTTTTCATAAGCAAATCAAAAATAATTTCCGAAAACAAATCCCGATATAGTTGCCATTACAATTACCAACAGGACATAGACGGCAGTTTTCTTTGTACCCATCACACCCCGTATCACAAGCATATTTGGGAGCGAGAGCGACGGTCCGGCAAGAAGCAGTGCGAGAGCCGGGCCCTTGCCCATACCCGATGCAAGCAGACCTTGCACGATAGGTACTTCGGTCAGTGTGGCGAAATACATGAACGCCCCGGTGAATGACGCGAAGAAATTAGACCGCAGAGAGTTTCCTCCGACAGCCCATTCAATCCAGCTGTTGGGGATAATTCCTGCGATTGCAGTATCGCCGTGTGTCGATCCGAGCAGGAAGCCGGCGGTAACAACACCGATTGCCAGCAATGGCATTATCTGTTTGGCAAATCCCCAAGAGGATAATGCCCATTCCCGGTTTTCATCGTCACGCTTGTCGGTCATAAGTATCACTGAAAGCGATGTGATGGCAACCACCATCGGTACTAATGGCACAAGTACGGCATTGTCAATGAAAATATTTGCAATCACAGCCGACAGTCCGGTCAGGACAGCTCCTGCCGCAACCCACGAGATTTTCAGGTTGAGGATTTTAACCATTATCCAGCATAAGGTCAGCGAAAGGAACCCTACAATGTACCATTTATGAAGATATATCTTATGCCACACTCCGTGGTCGCTGACTTCGGGGGCTCCCCAGTTGGCGAACACTAAAATCAATACCAGAGTGAAGAAGAACATCGAGGTCTGCCACATGGGACGCTTTTCGGGCGGAGGCACGATGTTCATCTGTTCCTCTTTCTTGACTTTTTCCTCATTGCGGAAAATAAACGACATGACCAGTCCGATAATGACTGAAAATGCCACCGCTCCGACCATTCGGGCAATTCCCATTTCAGCCCCCAATATGCGCGCCGTCAGTATGATTGACAGGATGCTGATGGCCGGGCCGGAATAGAGGAATGCGACAGCCGGACCAAGACCCGCGCCACGCTTATAGATGCTGGTAAACAGCGGGAGTATCGTGCAGGAGCACACGGCAAGAATTCCGCCGGAGATTGAAGCGACCGTGTATGACAGCCATTTCTTCGCGTTGGCGCCAAAATATTTCAGCACCGATCCCTGACTCACGAACACCGCTATCACACCGGCTATGAAAAATGCCGGAAGCAGGCAGAGAACAACGTGTTCGCGCGCATACCAACGCGAGAGGTCAAGAGTAGCATCGATAGCCGTCATAAACCGTTGGCTATCCAACGGGAGGAAGAAAGCGGCGGCAAAAACCGCCACTATCCAGAACAGCGTTTTCAGTTCTTTCCTCGTGTCCATATCCTTGTCGTTAGATGCCTAACATCTGTTTGATTTCGGATTCGGAAGGTACGTGGCCCTTCAGCTTCACTACCCCATCGACAACGACAGCCGGAGTGGTCATGATGTTGTAGCTCATCATTTCCATGATGTCCTCTATTTTTGTCAGTTTCACATCAAGTCCATGTTCTTTTATGAACTTGTCGATTGCGTTGTAGGTTGCCTTGCACTTTGAGCAACCGGGTCCTAAAACTTTAATTTCCATAACTATTTAGTGTTTGTAGTTCGCCGTAATACGAACATTGATTATAAAAAAATTTATTTATACGAACATTGTAATACTGTAATATATGCCCACGAGCAGGAAGAGAGCCCCGACAATAATATTGAGCCATTTCTGCACAGTCTGCATCTTGCCGTAGAAAGATCCTATCTCGCGTGCGCTGAAAGCAAGTATCCAAGCCACAGCGAGAACCGGTATTGCCGTCGCTATTGCAAACAGCACAATAAGGAGCCAGCCTGCGGTAGCGGTGACCGACATCGGTATCAACATCCCGAAATAAAGCACTCCGCTCGACGGGCAGAAAGCGAGGGCGAATAGTATGCCGAGCAATAATGCGCCGAAACCGCCTTTTTTGGCGAGTCCCTCTCCCCTGCCGTTGAAGCCGAAAGAGGGAAGTTTCAGCCGGCTGCCGAAAAGCATAAACGCACCTATGATTATCAGCATCGGGCCGAGCAGCAACTCGCCCCACTTGCCGACGGTCTTCTGTATTCCGAAGACGCTTGCCCCTTCTTTGAGAATGGAAATCAGAATCATTCCAAGAACGGTATAGGCAATGATACGGCCAACGGTGTATAGGACACCGTTGCGGAAGATTTTCCGTCTGTCGGATATATCCCTGCTAATAAATCCGATTGCGGCAATATTTGTTGCCAGAGGGCAGGGAGAAATCGCCGTCAGCAAGCCCAACAGAAACGCAGTCAGGGCCGGAGCCGAACTGTTGTCAAGCAATGTCTGAATCCACTCCATCACTTCAGGGATTGACGTATCTTATCTGAAAGACCTTTTTTGAACGCATCGGGATTGTTGCGCGCGTTGCCAAAGCCGAATTTGGTCATGTTGTTGCGCGTTTCCTTGCCGCCTTTCCACTCGTTGACATAGAGCGACGACCACGACACCTCATATTTGTCGGCAAGAGCCTCACCCTCGGGTGTCGAAATATCTACCGTCTTGAAAACGACTGCCCCGTTCTTCAATTCGTCTGCGAACATTTCGTCGACGGTTGCTTTGGCATTCTGTTCAATAGCCATGCAGGTGGCACACCGTTGTTTGCCGTGGAAATATATCACTTCCACATGGTCTTTAACCGGATTGGCGGCATTTGCAGAATTATCCGCACTGCTACCGCACGACATCAACCCTATCATAAGGGTTAGCATCATAAGGAATTTTTTCATCGCGTTATAGTTTTATATTATCATATATTGTTCGACAAACTACGAACATTCAAAGCAAAAAAATAGTTTAGCCGCAGCAACTATTTTTCTTTGACGGGCAGCAATCCGTGAACATCTTATCGAACAGGGCGTGCGCCAACTTCCAATTTTCAGGGTTTATGCAATATTTTACCTTTGGCGGTTCAATAGTGCCCTGTATCAATCCGGCTTCCTTCAATTCTGTCAGATGCTGTGAAACAGTAGCCTTGGCAATCGGTAAAACTTCATGTATGTCGCCGAAGAAACACTCGTTGCGTTGAGCTAAGAAATGCAATATCGCAATCCGTGTCGGATGCCCCATTGCCTTTGCAAAACGCGCAAGTTGCTCTTGGTCAGCTGTATAATTTATTTTAGTCATATCAATCCAAGTTTGATGTTCGCAAAATTACAAATAATATTCTAAATATCCAAATCTTAATCGCTAAAAATAATTTGTCCGTCAGCTCTAAAAGTTTCAGCAAATAGGAACAAATGCTATACCACATTTTGAAATATAGGGAGAAAATTGTAAATTTGTCCCTATGAAATCGGAATTAGAAGAATTAGTAGGGAGATACCGTGAACTTGGCATAGACCGGCAGCTGGACTATGACAAGTTTTATCTGTATTCCATCATCACGCACTCCACCGCGATTGAAGGCTCTACCATTACGGAGCTTGAAAATCAGATAATGTTTGATAACGGCATTGCCTTAAAGGGCAAGAGCCTTGTCGAGCAGAACATGAACCTTGACCTTAAAGCGGCATACGAGCGGTCTCTTATTTTTGCCCGTGAACATGCTGATGTCACTGTTGAACGACTGAAAGAGTTGTCGGCGTTGACAATGAAAAATACTGGTTCGGAGTATCATACAGCATTAGGCGATTTTTCATCGGCCAACGGAGATATACGTCTTGTGAATGTCACTGCCGGAGTTGGTGGCCGTTCCTATATGGCGTTCAACAAAGTGCCGCAGAAGTTGAAAGAGTTTTGCGACGCGCTAAATACTTTGCGCAGCAAACACGATTCAATGTCAATGCAGGAGCTGTATGAAATGAGCTTTGACGCGCATTATAACCTTGTGACAATCCACCCGTGGGCCGATGGCAACGGACGCATGGCCCGTCTGCTGATGAACTGGCTGCAATTTGAATTCGGACTTATCCCGTCACGAATATTCAGCGACGACAAGGAGGAATATATCAAGGCATTGGTTGCGACCCGCGAAAGTGAGGACTTGGACATATTCCGCCGGTTCATGATAGACACGATGATTGCGCACCTCAACCGCGATATATCTTCCTATCTGGAATCAATCGGAGAAGGTACACTGGAAGTGCAACCAAAGAAGAAAGTCAAAACCCGCGATAGAATAATCGAACTACTCCGCGAAAATCCGAAGCACACCACCCGCACCCTCGCGGAAGAAATCGGCATGACGCCCAAAGGAGTGGAGCGTCACCTCGCTATCCTCAAATCCGAAGGTATCCTCCACCGCATCGGCCCCGACAAAGGCGGCGAATGGCAAGTTGTTGAGGTTTCTTAACTGAAAGCATGATGATTATCTCGAAATAAATTAGTAATTTTGTACTTGACAAGATTAGAGAATCTGATGTGCAAACAGACATCTTCCGACATTGCCCTAAACGCAAAATAGGGAACAACGATGCAAGCCATACAAGGCTCAAATGTTGGAGATGCAAAAGTTAGACGATATAATCTTTTGATTATCAGGATATAAATTCCGCACGCTTTCCCCAGGTGGATCACGAAAGGGTTCGGAAGAACACCGCAAAGCACTGAAACCAGTTGATTTTCAGTGCTTTTTCTTTTTGGTGAAATTGCAGGATAACGCAGAATATTACCTACAGGCGTGTACAAAACGTGTACATCGTGTTTCGTGTACAAAAATGTACACGGTTACACGGAAAGGCCCGCAACAAGCTGAGGACTGCGCATTTGCAGAAATTCAACTTAGAAAAATTCTGCCGTGTGAAATTCGTGTACAATGTTAAATCTCGCTGAAAAATCGGCCGGATGTACACGGTTACGCCATCTCCGGAGTATCATGTTCCGAAGCGCATTTGGAATCCGGGTTAAAAATGAGTATCTTTAAGTAACCATTAAACCCGTAAGTAACATGACAAACAACCCTTATTTCACCCTGACCTTCTTCACAAGGAAGCCAAGGTCGGAAGGCTACACCGACCACAAGGTGTATGTCAGAATTTCAGTGGCAGGTCAGCAGACTGACCTCGCCATAGGCCGCTCGGTCAATCCTGAGAACTGGGACCAGAAACGCAAGCTCTCGAAAGGTCGCTCCCGGCGCGATCTGGAGCTGAACAAGTACCTCGATGAGATACGGGCCAGATTTTGTGAGATACATACCAATCTCGTCCGTGAGAAGAAACTCGTCAACCCTATTGTTATGCGCGACCTGTTTCTCGGCAAAGTTGAGAAGCCTAAGATGCTATGTGAGATTTTCACTGAATCCAACGTAAAGAGAAAAGAGGAAATGGAACGTGGCGATATGGTCAATGCAACCTATCTGCGCTGGGAACGTTGCGTAACATACCTCGGTGAGTTCCTGCGTCTGACTATGAATGTCGATGATATTCCGGTAAGGGATGTCACGGCAGGAATGATAGATGATTTCGAGCATTTTCTGCGTGTCAGCAAGAACTGCGCCAACAACACGGCTGTGAAGTACCTCCGCTATCTCAAGAACACTATCCAGTATGCCATCGCGCATAAGTGGATAACAGAAGACCCGTTCATCGGCAGGAAGTTCCACCGCACTCAGGCGAAACGCCAATTTCTGACTGAGGCTGAGATTATGGAGATTCTCAAACTCGACTTCTCCATGATGCCGCGTCTGGAACTTGTCAGGGACACATTCGTGTTCTGCTGCTTCACCGGACTTGCATTCTGCGATATAAAATCACTTCAATGGAGCGACATCGAGAAAGACCGTGACGGCAATATGTGGATACGCAAATCCCGTGAGAAAACCGGCGAGTTGAGTATCATACCGATGTTGGAGGTACCGCGTCAGATAGCCGACAAATATGTCAACCACCCCGTTGCAATATCTACCGGAGTCGTACTTCCTGTATGTTCCAATCAGAAAATGAACGCTTATCTTAAAGAGATTGCAGATCTCGCAAAGATAACCAAGCCTTTGACCACCCATATCGCGCGACACACTTTCGCGTCTCTGTCGCTCAACAATCATGTCCCTCTTGAATCAATACAGAAGATGCTCGGACACAGTGACATCAAAACGACACAAATCTACGCAAAGATTCAGGACCAGACCGTCTATGAGGATATGCAGACCATGCGTAACCGATTCGACAGACTGAACATCAACAGATGACTTCAACATCAGACAACTGAAAAGGGAGAGCTACCGGCCAGTTCGGTAACTCTCCCTTTTAATATTTGGGTATGTAGATTGAGGATAGGTATTCCTCTATATCCTTTTCTTCATAAAGTATCTTCCCGTCAAGACGATAGAATGGGATAATGCCTCTGTCGCGGAAATCTTGCAATGTTCGTCGTGAAATGCCGAGTCTTTCCGACAACTGGGCATCGGTCATAAAGCGTTTGCCCAGCAGAAACGGTTTATATTCCAAGGCTATTTCTTCCAGCATTTCAATATTCCTCCGTCCCATAGAAAGGAATTTTCTTATAACGTCATGTTCTTTGTCATATATTTCTTTCACACTTACCTTTGTCTATTTTTGCATATACGTCCTCAGACTTGTAAAAACATTTCCGTCCATGTTTAACGTAGCCGAGTTGTCCGAGCGTTTTCATAGTCCTCACTTTCCGGGTTGAAACACATAGCAGTTCCGCGACGGTCTCAGTTGGAATCCATTTGCCGGATTGGATTGAGCGGCACTTCTCATACATCGCCGCAATCAAAAGGGACTGATACTCCATTATCTCGAACATTGCATCAAGTGCCTCTTTGTCGATTCTTACGTATTCCAATGTTTAGCGGTTTCAATTGTGACCGAGTGAAAAAAGAAGGCGGAGTCCCCTCCGCCTTCAACCACTAAATCCGCAAGTCGTATGTTACATAGACTGCGATTCGATTGCGAATTTAGTGAATTATTTACAAACGGCGGTTATTTTCAGTATAATTTGGCTTCAATCGGAGCGAATGCCAGCCCTTTACCCTTGCCGCGCACAACAATGTCGTAGAACTCATGGCCGTGGCGGTTGGTGAACATTATCTGCGATGTGTAGCCGTGGGTCAGCAGGCTGGCGACCTCCTTATCGGTGAACTTGTGGCCCATGAACTGCAACGGCATTGTGAATCCGCAGATATGGCATTTCGCAACACGGGGATAGCGGATGACCGAGTGTCGGCCGCATATCGGGCAGACATGGGTATCAACCGTAGCCGGGAAGAGGCGGTGGTCTGTGATGAGCTGTTCGGTCTTGTCATAGATCCATTTGCCATACTCATTCATGAGCTGCGCTCCACCGACACTGTTCTTGCGGTCGCCGTAGAGCCATTCCACTTCTACCTGATATGCCATCAGGTGGCCGAAGGCATAAGTGGCGTTGAAAGTTTCAAGCAGGAGATTTCCTTCGCCGGTGATTGTAGGTTCATCGCATACGTCCAGAAGAAGGCGATTGTCGCGGAGGCGGTCGAAAGCATCCGCCACATCATGGTGTGCCAATGTGTATTCCGAGGATGCCGATCACGGCATTCTTGGATGCCCTCGGCGAAAAGTCAGTTGGTGGTTATGGATATTTGAAACTTTACTATGCCCCGTACCGCGATGATGCAGAGGCATTATTTGTGGTTGACACCAAAATGAATAATTGGTATGACCACGGGACTGATGAATCGGGAGATCTGTACGGTTTGGCTGAACTTACTGCAAGGGGCGACCATCGGAAAGACATTAACGGCTATATCGTCAAGATGATGAACGAGAATGAGATTGCCAAAGAAATGCTCACAAAAAGAGCCATTGACCCTCAGGTAGTTCACCTCGATATTGGCAAGATCCCCCTCACCGACTTTATGAAGGCGTTGGGTCAGGAACATCCGGTAGCAGCTGACGGCGATTTGAGAATCTACAATTCTCCCTACGATTCGTCAGCAAAAGGCACTATGGTTGTCAACATCCGCACAAATCTATGGTGAGATACAAAAACAGGAGCCAACGGTGGAATCTACGACCTCGCGTATGAGTTGACAGGCTGCGCCAATAAGTCAGAACTAGACATTTGAGAATGTCGAAATATCGCGTCTTGAGTCGCCGATACTGTTGAACTACCTCGCTGACCGTGGCATACCGCGTGACATCGCCCAACGCTACTGTGTGCAGGTTGACTACACGCTTCACAGCAAGAGATATTATGCCATCGGCTTTGAGAACAATGCCCACAGATATGAGCTTCGCAACCCGTTTTTCAAGGGAGCATATCCGCCGAAAAACGTCACGCATATCGCCACGGCAACCCACGGTGCAATGTCTTTGAAGGCTTCATCGACTTTCTCTCTGCGGAACGACTCGGATATAATGACGGCACTGATACAATCGTGCTTAACTCTGTTTCCAATCTGAATAAAGCCATTGCGCCACTGAGAGAATACAGCGTGGTCAATTGCTATCTTGACAACGACAATGCCGGACGAGCCGCTGTCGTCAAACTCCAACAGGAATTAGGCAACAAGATAATGGATAAGTCCGCACTTTACCCCAATCACAAGGATCTGAACGACTTCTTGTGCCAACGAGAGCAGTGCCAAACCAAAGGTTTGAGCAATGCCGAGTGCAGCCAAGAACGGCGCGAAGCGCACCATCTCATGTCGCTCTATCCCAAACAGACAACAAAATCGAAACTTTTGATACTCTTTGTGGCATTGTTCTCCATTGTGGGAACAATGCCCGGCAACGCCGCCTCACAGCGAACTGCCCCCGCAAGGGAGCAGAAAACCAAACGAAGCATAATGGAACTGCCGATATTTGAGCGTGCAGTCTTGATAATCAAAAAGTTTGAAACATTACATGATTCTCGTCGACACTGGCCCTACTTGGGCTATGGTCATAGAAAACTACCCGGCGAAAAATACTTCCGTGGCTACAAGATGAGTGAGCGCGAAGCCGATGCACTTTTCCGCAAAGATCTCCGTAAATTCTGCGCCCTCTACCATGACTTTGGCAAGGATAGCATTCTCCTCGGAGCATTGGCCTACAACATCGGCCCGGGTGCCGAAAACAAGTCCAGCATCTATAAAAAGCTCAAATCCGGCAACCGCAACATCTTCAAAGCTTATACCTCCCACTGCCACTACAAAGGCAAATGGCACAAAGGGTTGTATAACCGTAGGCTTATGGAATTAGCTGCTCTGTTCATCCCGTAATTTAATTCTACGTCTATCAATCTTGATAGATCTTCGTACACCAAAGGTCTGTCAGGATTGCTTGTTGCATTATGTTTTCATTAAACCAACCAATAGCACTAATTGTTGGTAAAGAAGAATTATAATTAGAAGAATTACAATTAAAAGCATTCTATGAATAGATTATACTCTATATTATTTTTGTTGATGTCTTTTGTCTGCGCATTTGGACATGACAAAGAAAACGTTCAGGAACTATGAATATGGTTCATATAAAACTTCTGATGATATTACCATAAATTATAGAATCATCTCTCCAGATTCTTCTAATATTATCGAGTCCGAGGAGAAGAATTATCCTCTGATTGTTTTTATGCACGGAATCGGAGAACGTGGTGATGACAATAAGAAACAACTTGAACATGGAGGATGTCTTTTCTCAAGCTCAACCGCTCGGCAGTCTTATCCAGCGTATGTAATTTTTCCTCAATGCCCTGATGATTATTTTTGGTCGTTAAACAAGAGTCCAAAGTCTCAGAAAGATATTATGAAGAGCCATAACGAGACACCTATAATGAAAGGGGTTATTGAATTAGTAGAAAATTGTGCCAATACGCTTCATGTAGAAAAAATCGAATTTATATAATTGGGCTTTCTATGGGGGCTGGCCGTATATGATGCCGTTTGGAGACATCCAGATTTATTTGCGGCGGCAGTTGCTATTTGTGGTGCCGTTAATCCAGATAAGCTTACCGCTATAACTGATACGTCGTTCCGTATATAATGACGATGTTATACCAATTGAAGCATCAGAAGCAGCCTATAATACTTTGAAAAAGCATGGTATAGATGCCCAATTAATAGAACTGCCCGAAGTGGGTCATGAATGTTGGGATATGGCATTTTCTTCCTCGGATTTTTTAAGCTGGATATTTAGCAAATCAAAAACAGGGATAATCAACAATAATGCGTCTAATATTCTAACATCAAATTTTTAAGGGACATATAAAAATATGGTATCTTAGGGATGAATAGGCGACATAACGCTTAATCGCTTCATTATATCAGCCAAATGCGACATAGTACTCATTACCAATGGGTACTGTGTCGTACTTGTATATTCAATAATAAAGTTTTTTTACAGAGTTTATCAAAACCGAAAATGCTCGGGATTCACATAAGGCCTCAACTTAGGGGCTTAGTAACAGCTTAGTAACTTTTGGTTAAAACCGCGTTAAGAAGCACTTTAGAGTTGTGTATCTCAAAAAAAATCGCTAAATTTGCAACGGCTTTTAGTATCCAGTTTTCTGGACAATACAAGCCAAGACATATTAAAGGCGTTTCTTACGCTTTGTCCTTGACATATAGAAATCTGACAGTTTCAAAATCGAAGTCAAGTTCGAAGCAACTGATGCGCCCACATAAGTATGATTCTCATACCCATAGGTCTCACGCCTTATTGGTGCGACCTTTTGGTGTATCTATATCATACGGCGTGGGTCTCTGACGTTGCTCGTTAAACTTCGATGGGTAATGTCAGAGCCTCTATATGTGGGACGAGTAACAGAAGACTCTCACGCCTTTTTCTTTTTGTTTAACAAACTACCACAATCGAGAGTCACGTGGTGCGAAATGTATGGTTACTGCCGTCGGTGAAGTTTTTATTGGAGAGAATTTGGCAGTGTGCAAATTGCTGTATTGCTTTCATCATGAGCTATATGCCAATGATGGAGGTATGTTATATTTGTACTTATAAACCGAGCTTCACCGATTCTCAGTATTCAAAACACTATTAGAAAACGATGAAATACGCTCTTGTTACCGGTGGTTCTAGAGGAATTGGTAAGGCCATATGTATTCGCCTTGCAAAAAACGGAATACCCGTATTGATAAATTATCACTCAAATGAAGTTGCCGCCAGAAATGTCCTTGAAGAAATACAATCAAATGGTGGAGTTGCTTATCTCATGCAATTTGATGTTGCATCTGAGCAAGAAGTTAGTCGCGCAATAGAACGTTGGGAAAATGAGCATCCCGATGACTATATTGCATACCTCGTAAATAATGCTGGCATACGTAGGGATAATCTGATGTTCATGATGCCAGAGAAAGATTGGCATGATGTTATTGATGTAACACTTAATGGGTTCTACTATGTGACCCGTAAGTTACTTCCCAAGATGATGATGCGCCGACATGGTGGCAGAATTATTAATATGGCATCGTTATCCGGTTTGAAAGGAATGCCTGGACAGACAAATTATAGTGCCGCAAAAGGTGCTTTAATCGGTGCGACCAAAGCTTTAGCGCAGGAAACGGCAAGTAGAAATGTGACAGTGAATGCCATCGCGCCGGGATTTATTGAATCCGACATGACAAAGGACCTTCCGCAAGAAGAACTGGAAAAATTGGTTCCAATGAATCGTTTCGGTCGTTCGGAAGAAGTGGCGGCATTGGTTGGTTTTCTTTGTTCTGACGAGGCTGGTTACATAACTGGCGAAGTCATTAATATTAATGGAGGGCTTTACTCATGAATAAACAACTAAAATTGATGCTTACATGCCTTTTTGCATTTGTTGTCAGTGCTTTTAGCGCAAATGCTGAATGGTCAAAGGATACAAGGAAGGAGTTTACTAAATCTAAGTTTAGTAGATGACAAAAAATGAATTTTGTCGGTTATATTGTTGATTTTTAATTA
>ERZ777011.672-NODE-672-length-49070-cov-13.038886_pt1 | contig 49070 bp, 25 predicted proteins | sample MGYA00374964_ERZ777011 | MGnify/ENA primary metagenome ERZ777011 (study PRJEB29310, sample SAMD00008975) | mouse gut metagenome | study: EMG produced TPA metagenomics assembly of the Metagenome analysis of fecal microbiota from mouse which was promoted...
CGGATCAGGCTACTTTTGAAAAATTCGTAGCTCCCCTCTATAAGTATATCAATGAGACAGAATCTCGTGTACCTATCAGCGACTGGCATCACACGGACAGCGGAAAATGGGTAGGATTCAAGGCGCGCTCGGTGATCGGAGGATACTGGATGCAGGTGTTGATGGATAAAACAAAAGAATAAAATATGTTTATGATGTATGTTTTTATTAATTAAATGAGTTTTAATGCTATGAAAGAAAAGTATGAAAAAAGGTCGGGGTGGTATCGGACGATATTGCTGCTGATGGCCTTATGTGTTTTGGGAAGTTGCAATGATGGCAACGATAATGGGGAAGACCCAAGCAATGTGGCGTTTGATCCGAACAAGCCTGTTGTAGTGAAAGACATCAATCCTAAGAAGGGAGGCGCTGGACAACGTCTAGTGATTATGGGAGATAATTTCGGTAATAATCCCTCCTTAGTCAATGTCTATGTCAGCGGGAAGAAAGCAGTAGTGATCAATGTAAAAAGCAATGCTATCTATTGTTTTATGCCGGAAGGTGCCTATACGGGAGAAATAGAGGTGAAAATTACTGTCGGTGACGAACAGGAAGTATTGGCGGAGGTAGCTCCCGGACTTAAGTTCGATTACCAAAAGAAAATGCTTGTAAGTACGTTGCTGGGAACTCGGCGTGATGATGGGCAGTACGATAGTAAGGATGGACCTTTCAATGATTGCGGAGCACTCGGTGCACCCAATTGGCTGGAGTTCGACCCTAAATACAAACACCTGATCTATATAGCACAAGATGCTGCTGGTGGTGAAGAAAATGAAGGAGGCGGCAATATGCGTGTTATCGATCTGAATAACGAATATTTAGGTACGGCGCTTACCGATGGTAATATTCATGGTAATCGTCGCGGACGCTCCGTCAATTTCTTTGACGAAGATCACATGGCAGTGGCTGTAGACCAAGGCGACGAATTAAGAGCTGCCGTTTATGGGTACACTCGAACCAAAGAACCGCCTCAAAGCTATGCACCCGGTGAGTCTCCCAACTATGAAATGTGGGGGAATAAAGTAACGTTGGTGAAGTATAAGCAGTGCAACACCGTTGCTTTCCATCCTGTGCATCACGACATGTATTTCAATAGTTATGAAAAAGGACAGTTTTTCCGTGCCGACCATGAAAAGATTCAGGAAATCTTCGATGGAGTCCGTCCCGACGGGCTTGAAGCAAAAAAAGATTGTGAGGAACTCTTTCAAATGGACAATGGATGGGAGTACAATATCCGCATGCATCCTACGGGTAACTATGCCTATATTGTGGCTATCAATCAGCATTACATCCAGCGAACCAACTATGACTGGGAACGCCACACCTTCCTGGCTCCTTACGTAGTGGCAGGAGAAGCCCGTACCGCTAATTATGTCAATGCAATTGGAACCTCTGCCCGTTTCCATACTCCCTATCAAGGAGTATTTGTGAAAAATCCTGCTTATGCCGGACAGGAAGATGAATACGATTTTGTTATCTGTGATAAATTGAATCAGTGTCTCCGCATTATCACTCCACAGGGGGAAGTCTCTCTGTTCGCAGGTCGCGGAAGTTCGAGTCTGAACAATAATCCATGGGGATACATTGATGGAGACCTTTTGCAGGAAGCCCGCTTCGACCGCCCGAAAGGATTGGCTTATGATGAGGAAAACGGTATCTTCTATGTGGGCGACGGTTCGAACCGGCGCATCCGTAAGATAGCCAAAGAAGGAGAATAACTAATGAATTAAACACACGCGAATATGAAAAAAATATTTATACTGTACACTCTGCTGCTGTGTAGCATTTGCATGAACGTAATGGCGCAGCAGATGGTCACCGTGCAGGGTGTCGTAATTGATGAGAATAAAGAACCGCTGATCGGTGTAAACGTGACGGTTAAGGATGTGCCTGGTTTGGGAGCTATCACGGATATCAACGGTAAATACTCCATTAAGATGGAACCTTATCACAAACTGGTGTTCTCTTACATCGGTTATACCACTGTAGAAGTGTTGGTAAAAGAGTTGCGTACCGTCAACGTCACGATGAAAGAGGCGGAAGCCAAAGCGATAGACGAAGTGGTGATCACTGGTACGGGCGTTCAGCGCAAACTGACTCAGACGGGTGCCATCAGCACGGTCAACGTAGACCTGCTGAAAAGCAATCCGTCATCAAGTATTGTCAACTCCTTGGCTGGTAATGTACCGGGCATCATGGCGCGTCAGGTCTCCGGTCAGCCGGGAAAGAACGTTTCCGAGTTCTGGATACGTGGTATCTCCACGTTCGGTGCCAGTTCATCGGCGTATGTGTTGGTAGACGGATTCGAACGTGACATGAGCGAGATCAATATTGAAGATATCGCCACCTTCTCCGTGTTGAAAGACGCCTCCGAAACGGCAATTTACGGTTCGAAAGGTGCTAACGGTGTAGTATTGATCACTACCAAACATGGTAAAGCAGGCAAGATCAATATCGATGCTAAGGTGGAGACTTCGTACAACGCACGTACTATTACGCCTGAGTTTGAGGATGGCTTCAAGTATGCCAGCTTGCTCAACGAGGCACGTGTCACTCGTAATAACGAACCGATCTACCGGTCAGAAGAACTGGATATTCTTCGTTTGGGGCTTGATCCGGATTTCTATCCGAATACCGACTGGCAGGACATGTTGCTGAAAGACGGCTCATGGAGTCATCGTGTCAATCTGAACATGAACGGTGGAGGTACTACAGCGCGTTATTTCGTGTCGGCCAGCTATGTGAAGGAAAACGGTATGTACAATACGGACGAATCGTTAAAGGATGATTATAACACGAATGCGGCTTACCATCGTTGGAACTATCGTTTAAATACTGATATTGACATTACCAAAACTACCTTATTAAAAGTCGGAGTGGCAGGGTTCTTATCCAAACGCAACAGTCCGGGATTGGGAGATGCTGATGTGTGGGGCGAGTTGTTTGGTTACAATCCCATTCAGACTCCGGTGGTGTATTCTGATGGCCGTCTGCCGGCGATTGGTACGGGCAACAAAACTAATCCTTGGGTAGCTGCCACACAGACCGGTTTTAATGAACACTGGACAAATAATATTGAGACGAACGTATCGTTGGAACAAAAATTGGATTTCGTGACCAAAGGATTGAGTTTTGTAGGACGCTTCGGGTATGATAATAACAGCCAAAACAACATCGAACGCCATAAATGGCCGGAACAGTGGTTTGCAGTATCGAGAGACAAGAATACGGGAGAAATCGTATGGAAGAAAGTGTCGGATAGCAGCAATATGACTCAAAAGAGTACTTCTGAAGGCGACCGTCGCGAATTCTTTGATGTACAACTTAATTGGGACCGTTCGTTTGGAAACCATCATCCAACTGCAACATTGAAGTATACACAGGATTCTTATGTGAAAACAGTCAATTTGGGAGATGATTTGAAGAACGGTATCAGCCGGCGCAATCAAGACTTGGCGGGTCGCGTGGCATACAACTGGGCTTACCGTTATTTTGTGAATTTCAATTTTGGTTATAACGGTTCCGAAAACTTTGCCAAGCACAATCGTTTCGGATTCTTCCCTGCTGCTTCCGTGGCTTGGAACGTCGCTGAGGAATCTTTCGTGAAAAAGAATCTGAAATGGATGAACATGTTCAAGGTCCGCTTCTCTTACGGTAAGGTAGGTAATGATAATATGGGAGTTCGTTTCCCTTATCTGTATACGATTGCAAATAAATTCAAGATTGGTGATAATGAGTATACTTATGGCGGATATAATTGGGCGAAATACGGATCGAGCAATTCTTATAACGGTTTGAGTATGCCTAATCTCGGCTCACCGTTGGTGACGTGGGAAGTAGCTACCAAAAAAGACCTCGGAATCGACCTTGCCCTTTTCAACGATAAGTTTACGGGTACTATCGATTATTTTGATGAAAAGCGTGAAGGCATTTACATGGAACGTAAGCATTTGCCTGCCATTGTCGGTCATTATGGTGTCAATCCGTCGGCAAACGTCGGTGCCATGCGCTCACGCGGATTCGATGGTCATTTCAATTTCCGCCAGAAAATAGGTAATGTAGATGTGGATATTCGTGGTAACATGACTTATTCAAAGAATGAGATACTTGAAAAGGATGAGGAAAACAACGTATATGGTTACCAGATGGAGAGAGGCTATCGGGTAAATCAGTGCCGTGGTCTGATAGCTTTGGGATTGTTTAAAGATTACGATGATATCCGTAACAGCCCGAAACAAGAGTTTGGTGCCGTACAACCCGGAGACATCAAGTATCGGGACGTCAACGGTGATGGAGTGGTGAACGACGGTGATATCGTAGCTATCGGTGCTACCAGCAAGCCGAACTTGATTTATGGTTTGGGGGTTACCGCCAAATGGAAAGGACTGGATGTGAATGTTCATTTCCAGGGTGCAGGCAAATCATCTTTCTTCACGTATGGCAAATGTGTGTATGCCTTCACCGAGGGTGAGTGGGGAAATGTCTTTAAAGGAATGCTGGATGACCGATGGGTAGATTCGGAAACTGCCGAGAAATTGGGTATTCCTGCCAATGAGAACCCGAACGCCAGCTATCCGCGCCTGAGCTATCAGGGCGACGGAGCCAGCAACAATAACTATCGTAATTCTACATTCTGGTTGCGCAATGGTTCGTACCTCCGTCTGAAAACCGTTGATGTCGGATACACCTTGCCCAAATCATGGGTCAACAAATTGCATTTCAATAATATCCGCATCTTTGTGGTAGGAACCAACCTATTGACATTCTCCAAATTTAAAACTTGGGATCCGGAGATGGGAGATGCGCGTGGTGAATCTTATCCATTGTCGAAGTCTGTCACAATGGGTTTAAGTGTTAATCTATAAAATAATATGCAACAATGAAAAAAATAATTTATATCCTGTTGATAGCGGTGTTGGGAATAGGCATGCAGTCTTGTTCCGACTATTTGGATTCCGACTATATTTTTAATGACCGGGAGACGATAGAGAAAGTATTCAACGACCGAGACAAGACTGACCAGTGGTTGGCAACAGCTTTCAGTTATCTGAAAGATCACTGTGCGGATGTGTGCAGTAAAGGTCATATTCCGTTTAATTTTGCCGATGATATGTATTATGGCGACCGTGACGTGAATTATGACGCTTCTAATGCCAATGCGCTTTCTTACAACTCCTTTAAAGAAGGAAATTATGATGAGAACACCAAACAGGAGGCCTGGACAGCGTGCTATCGGGGCATCCGTCAAGCTAGTGTTTTTATTCAGAATGTGGATATGAGCACGAAGTTCGACAGCGAAGAAGAGAAGGCAGACTATAAGGCGCAGGCGCGTTTTGTCCGTGCTTATTATTACTGGATATTGCTCCGTCGCTATGGTCCCATTCCATTGTTGCCTGACGAAGGCATCGACTTTACCGATGAATATGATGAGATCGCCACTCCACGCAGCCCGTATGACGTATGTGCCGAATATATCAGTAATGAAATGCTGCTTGCCGCTAAGGATCTGCCTTTGCGTCGGGGAGAACTTTCTTCCGCGCGTCCTACTCGTGGTGCCGCGTTGGCAGCCCGTGCTCAGGCATTGCTTTTTGCTGCCAGTCCGTTGGCAAATGGCAATAACGACGATTTTGCGCAACAGCTTGTGGATGATAAAGGAAACCGACTGTTATCTGCAGACTATAGTGAGGAAAAATGGGCAAAGGCGGCAGCTGCTTGTAAGGATGTGATAAAGCTTGATGTCTATCGTCTCTATACTACCGGCATCCGTACGACAGACTCTCCGGCAGAACCGGCCACAATTACTCCTCCGACTTGCGAGCCTTATTCAAGCCTGCCTTTCCCCGAAGGATGGGCAGACATCGACCCGTTTGAATCTTACCGGTCGGTATTCAACGGACAGTTGGACGAAATGAGTAATCCGGAATTGATTTTTACTCGTGGACAGAACATTGGCGGTGAGAACATCCGTGCGATGGTCGTTCATCAATTGCCGCGCCAGGCTACGGGATGGAATACGCATGGACTGACGCAGAAGATGGTAGATGCCTATTACATGAACGACGGATCCGATTGTGCGGGTATGAATTCCGAGCCTGAATACAAGGCTGTGTATCCTCGTGAAATGTGGAACGATCGTCCGCGGGAAACTGGGTTCACGGAAAATAATGCGGACTATAAGCCTCTTGATGCGGGTGTCTCTCTGCAATACGCCAATCGCGAACCGCGTTTCTATGCTTCTGTTGCTTATAATGGCACACGCTGGTATTTGGGTAACGAATCGCAATCTGTGAACAAGAATATCCAGGTGTTCAACTATCGCGGATTGAAGAATGGATATGCCAACACCATGTTCTGGTTGCGTACGGGTATCGGTGTTATGAAATACGTACACCCGGATGATACGTATGAGAATGGAAATATAAATAACGCCCGTTTCAAGCCGGAACCAGCCATTCGCTATGCCGATATTTTGCTGATGTATGCCGAAGCATTGAACGAATTGACACCGGGTGTGAATTATGACATTCCTTCTTGGGACGGAGCGATGACTTATCAGATCAGCCGTGACAAAGAGGAAATGCGTACAGGGATCAAACCGGTACGTATGCGTGCCGGAGTACCCGATTTTGCGGACGACATATACTCGGACCAAGACAAATTCCGCATTTACTTGAAGCGCGAGCGTATGATTGAGCTGATGGGAGAGGGTAAACGCTATTATGACCTCCGCCGTTGGAAAGATGCTCCGAGAGAAGAGTCGTTGCCGGTTTACGGTTGCAATACATTGATGATGCAGGGTGACAGAGAACAGTTCCACACACCGGTTGCCGTATGGAACCTGTCGGCTACCTTCTCGCAGAAGATGTGGTTCTGGCCTATTTCTCACAGTGAACTGAAACGTAACAAACGCCTGACACAGAATCCGGGCTGGACGTATAATGACTAACTTAAAAACATGGATACAATGAAAAGAATATATAATCTATTGTTCGCACTAGTAGCGTTGGTAGCATTCGGTTCGTGCAACGACGAATGGACTGAAGAACTATATGAACATTATGTCTCTTTCAAGGCTCCGATCAATAGCAACGGAGTGTCGAGAATCAATATTCCCTATAAGGCAGGTCAGGCAAGTACTTACCAACTGCCGGTACTTGTAAGCGGAAGTACCACCAATCAGCAGAAACTGGCGGTAAAGATCGGGATCGACAAAGATACACTGGACGTGCTCAACGAAGCACGTTTCAGTAGCCGGGACGACCTGTATTACAAAGAGTTGGACGCTAAACACTATTCTTTCCCCGAAACGGTGGAAATACAGCCGGGCGAAAACTCTACTTTGCTGAATATTGATTTTAACCTGACAGGATTGGACTTGGTGGAGAAATGGGTATTGCCGTTGACGATTGAGGAGAGCCCGACAGGCGAATACACTCCCAACTATCGCAAGCACTACCGCAAAGCGTTGCTTCGTGTAATGCCGTTCAATAAATATTCGGGCACTTATAGCGGTACAGCTTTGATGAATTATATGAAGAATGCCGGTGATGGTGGAAACGATCCGTTGGTGAAGAGTGAAATCGTCTCCTATGCGGTAGATGAAAATACCATTTTCTTCTATGCCGGTACCATAGATGAAACCCGAAAGGATCGGGCAAACTACAAAATCAAGGCATTCTTCGATCCTGAAAGCAACAAGGTGAATTTGATTTGTGATAATGGTGAAGTTAATTTCCGTACCAATAAACAAGCTACGTATTTCATCAAAGAAGAGATGGATGAGAAACAACCGTATTTGCTGAAACGTACCATCATGATTCGTGATATAGACTATGATTATACGGATTATACGATGGCACCGAGTGCTTCTATCGAGTATAATGTGAAAGGTGAGATGTCTATCTTACGTAAGATCAATACACAAATACCGGATGAAGACCAAGCTATAGAATGGGATTAACCGATGGTAACTGTGAATGGTATTGTTTTTGGGGTTGGCTTTTTAGTCAACCCCATTTGTTTCAAATGTCATGCTTCCTATCTGCCCGTCTTTACTCATCGTTTCCGCCTGAATAATCAAAGGGGTAGAATACTGGTTATTGTAACATTCAATCCTCGCTTTCCCGTTTGCGTCCGTTCGTACGGACGGATTCCAATATAACGTCCGCCTTTTGTCTACTTTGTCCATATACAATTCTCTGGTCGGATAGGCAGGTGAATAATATTCCAATGCACGGGTATATCCCTGAATAACCGTTTGCCGGGTACCTAATGCGGCGCTTTGGCTTTTGTTCAGTACATCGCGTCGGGGTAGCGGAACCAGATAGAAAACACTATATTTATCCAGTTGGCTTATATCGACTCCTGTGCTGTCGCTCACTTCGGATATTTTTGTATTTTGGATGATGTCGTCGTCAATGCCTCCGGTTCCTTTGCTGATGATGATGGAAGCCAGTCCGTCTACTTCGGTCAGCATCATTTGAGTTTCCGTTTCAGACAAAATGTGATTATCCATGATGTAGCAGATCGGCTTTTGCCTATACGTAAGCTCATTATTACTACGGTTCCAATCGAATTGCGGGCTCAACTTCTCCATTAATTCCGGAATAGTTGTGACAATCTTCCCATTGTCACGTAATAAATCTACAGAGCGGCGTACGTCATAATAAGCGTCAATGCTTTTCTCATTTATTTTAGTAGCCATATTACTTCCTTGCCGACGTTTGCTTTTTATTTCCACTTCATCCAATACATAAAGTCCTTCTACTTTCCGGATAGAATCCATGTATAGAGAATCAAAATTCTCGGCTTTTTGTTGCCAGTGTGTCAAGTCCTTCCATTCAGGATGAAGCTCCTTGTAACCATAGGCCCGGGGAGCAGGTGAGAAATTACGGTCGATCAGAATGGATGCATCCTTGTTGCGTTCTTTACCGACTTTACGGGTTTGGATCACTGCCTCCGTCGTTCCTTCAAAATCTTCCACCGGAATGGTGAAACGACCGTTTTCATCGGTCACGGTTCCTCCAGTGATAAATTGGTCATCTTTCTTCACTATCACACTAAGTGCTATATCTTTCAGCTTATTCTTGAGGATCGTTGATTTAACCTGTCCGTTCAGCACTAATTGAGCTTCCGGTAACTGCAACGGAATGAAAGGAGCAGTAGAGATGGCTTGGCTTATGTCATATTTACGCCATCCATGCACCATTAATAATATATCCAGCTCCATTTGTTTCTGAGGAGACGGTGATGCAAAATAATAACCTGGCTGATGGATATACCCTTTTAAATCAGATGTTAACAGCAAGTCAGTGAAAATGTTGTTATCATATTCCAGATAATCCGACCGGATGCCGTCTCGGATACTGACCGATACATCTCCCGATATCGGTTCTCCCTTAGCATTTCTTACTTGTAACTCACAACGGATAGGAGCGTAGGGAGCATACACCTCTTTTAGCCCCTCTGCGGATAGTTGCAGGGGAGCACGCGGATTGGCAAAGACAAAACGTTCGCACAATGTATTGCCTGCCCGGTTGATGAGGCTGACTTGCAGTACGCCTGCCGGTAGTTTGCGGGTAGGTAGGATGAACTCTTGTGGAGTATCTGCCCGGCAACTAATCAATTGATGAACATACGGCCGCCCCTGATGACTGATAAATACAGCTAATGTGTCTTGAGGAGTAGCAGTGTTGCAGGATACTTTAACCAAAAGGGCACCGGCATTGTTGACAGTACTCAATACATACCCGTTAGGCAACGCCTGTGGAAGGGTAAATTCATATTTCTTTCCTTGAAAATCGACTTTGGCAACAGCCGGTTGTGCAGAAGGCGTATACTCAAAACACCCCATTCCATCGTGCAAAGTCTCGAAAGAGGTGATTGCTGTTCCTCCTTTGGTATAGATGGTTCCCGACAATTCTATATTTCCTTCATTTTTACTCTCTGCCTTGAAAGCCACTTGCGAGGTCACTCCTTCCACCAACTGCCCTCCTTCGGGAAAAAAGCGTACGCTTAACTTCTCCTTTGTTTCCAACGGACGGTTTTCCATCGATGGATTTAGTTCGTAGGTGGTGATACTGCGTTCCAGTTTATCGCTGTTGGAAAGCTGATAAATAGGAAAAGTACGAGAAAAATACTGTGGTTCGTTGAATGCGAGCATCCAGCGAGTATAGGCGCGCACTTCGTAATAGCCGGATAGCATGGACTGAGGGAGAACGAGTTGTCCGTTTCCTTCTCCTTGCGTCAGTTTGATGATTTGTTTATCTGCTATATGTCCTGTCTGATCCACCAGTTCAACGTATAGCGGGCGGCTGATCTGACTGAACATTTGCTTTTCGGCAAGGGTGACGTAAGCTTTGAACCAGATCGTGTCTCCTACATAGTAGCTTGTGTTGTCGAAATGCAAGTAGGCTTTCTCCCGTGGGAAATTGTCGGCAAAGGTTTGGGCCTGCTTCATATATTGTGCGAATACTGTTTTAGCGGGGGGATTTTCTCCGTGTGTAGTCATTGTCATCAGTCCGAATACAGAGAGTAGAAATAAGAACCGTTTGTTTTTCATATGAATGTTACTTATTTTAGTGAATAATGGCAAAGATAGAGGATTCGACAAATAAAAAAGAAAAAAAATGTTCAATTTAGAAAAGAAATTGTTCATTGTTTCATAAATAACCTATCTTTTGGGAAAAGAAACGGAAATATGAAAAAACAGCACCCCGAATATAGCTTCAAAGATGCTGTTTTTAATCCAACAAGGAAAAGAGTATTATTCTATTTCCTATTTATTCAGAGAGTTACAGATCTGTTGGTTAATTTCTCTGACTTTAGCTTCATTCATCTTGATGACTTTACGGTCATAAGTCATCAGACCGTTGATTTCACCTTCCACGTCTGTCGTCTGGGTATATACGGCAGCAGAGAAGCCTTTCTGGATTAATTCCAACAGATGTCTGCCATATTTAATGTATTCGTTCGTTACTTCGTCCGAAGAGTTGAATTTCACATATCCCCAGTTTTTCTTGTCATTCACCCAAGTGTTTCCTTCTACTACCAAGCCGATACCTCCGTATTCACCCAATACAGTAGCACGTCTCGGGTCGTAAAGGAACATGTTCGGACCCGGATAGTGGTGAAGGTCGAGAATATCGCCACAAGTATAGTGATTACCACCACTGGCAGGATTTACCAGGCGGCTAGGATCGTATTCTTTGGTCCATGCTACGATTTCCGGAGTCTTGAATTGTCCCCATGCTTCATTGAAAGGAACCCATACGGCGATACTCGGATAAGAATACAGACAGTCGATGATTTCTTTCCACTCTTTGCGGTAGTTAGCTTCGGAAGCAGCAGAACGAATCACTTCCGTACCGTTGAAATAATTGCGTGCTTGCCACTGTGGGCTAGGACCACCGTTCGGCATATCTTGCCATACGATCAATCCTAATTGGTCGCAATGAGTGTACCAGCGTGCAGGTTCTACTTTGACGTGCTTACGTACCATATTGTAGCCGAAGTCTTTCGTTTTCTTCAAGTCATAAACCAATGCTTCATCTGTCGGTGCAGTATACAAACCGTCAGGCCACCATCCTTGGTCGAGCGGACCGAACTGGAAATAGTCTTTGTTGTTCAATTGCAGGCGAGTGATGCCATTCTGACCTTTGCGGATAGAATATTTACGCATAGCGGTATAACTCTTTACCTGGTCTATTGCTTTTCCGTCTTTATACAGAGTCACTTCCATATTGTAGAGGAAAGGAGAGTCCGGAGACCACAGTTTGGCATTGGCAGGCATTGCCAGTTCAACAGGTACTCCGTTCAACGCTGCGCCTTTGGCTACAAGGTTCTTGCCATCGAATACTTTTACTTCCACTTTGTCTGCGGAAGTCGTATTGGCAGCAACTTCTACCTTCACAGAATGATTGTCAATATCAGGAGTAGTTTTCAGATTAGTGATGTATTGTGTTGCCACCGGTTCCAACCACACTGTTTGCCAGATACCTGTAACCGGAGTGTACCAAATGCCATGAGGATTTGCTATTTGTTTTCCTCTGGGTTGTTCGCCACGATCTGAAGGGTCCCATACTTTTACTACCAAGTCATTATTTCCTTTATTAAGTACAGAAGTAATATCGAAATAGAAAGGAGTAAATCCGCCTGTGTGTTCACCTACCTTTACGTCATTCACCCAAACCTCTGCTTTCCAGTCTACTGCTCCGAAGTGTAATAGGATTTGTTTCCCACGCCAGGCAGAAGGAACGTCGAAAGTGCGTTGGTACCATAGTTCTTCTTTCTCGTTTATCATTTTGCCTACGCCCGATAAAGACGATTCTACGGCAAAAGGAACAAGAATATCACCTTGGTAAGCGGCAGGTGCAGGAGTACCTTTGGGAGTGATTGCATATTTCCAAAGCCCGTTCAGGTTTTTCCAGTCGTTGCGTTCCATGATAGGACGCGGATATTCCGGCAATACGTTTTTAGGGTCAAGCTGTTCTCCCCACGATGTTTTGATTTTGTCACCGGCAGGTTTCCATTGAGCAAAAGTCGAACTGCATAAAGCCAATGCAAGCAGCATTGTTAGAAAATTCTTTTTCATGTTCATGGTATAAAAATATAGTTAGTTATTAGATATAAATTCCATTAAAAGAATATTGCAAAGAAAGGGAAATTAATAGAGAATAAAGGAAATTAGCTGTTCAAAAAATAATAAATTCTCTTCTTTTTGATCAAATAAAGAGTTTTGGGTGGTATACAAGGAAGGGATTGACCGATTTTTATTCTTTATTGAACCGTTATTTTTATATGATATTGAAAATAATGTACACCTTTGTAATGTAATATCAGGATACAAAAATATAATAGTCTTAAAAGTTTCTTTTATATGAGATTTTCCGTATTTTTGTATGACTGATGATCGTTAATCTATTCTTATTTGATATTTATGCAGGAACATAGACAAAAATACGTTTGGGACTTTTGGATAATATTCTTTATTATTATTTCTATATTTTATATGGGTTGTACAAGTGGAAATCCAATTCAATATAGAGAGGACGTTACTAAACAAATGTCACTCGTTTTGCAACAGAAAGATGTGTATAATCAAATGAAATTGAATGATATAGATTCTATCCGGAACTTCTTGAATACTAATTCGAACAGGATGACATGTGAAGAAAAGTTCCAGGTCAATGTAGATTTGTATAATGAATTTAAGTTATATTCTTTTGATTCGGCCTTTCATTATGCTACCCAGTTGTGTAGGATAGCTAATGATATAGACAGCTCTGCATATAGAGTAGATGCCAGAACCCGATTGGGATACATTTTAGCGCGAGGAGGCTTTTTTAAAGAAGCTATCGATTCGCTTTCCTCTATTCGAATTGATAAAGAAGTACTGCCTGCAAAGGTCTTGTCAGACTATTATATTAGCTTTGGACGTGTTTACCACGATTTGGCAGATTATACTAAGGATAATGTGTTTTCATCCAAGTATAACCAAATAGGGAATGAACTTTTGATGGAAAGTTTGCCTTATCTTTCCGATTCGTCGACAATCTATTATGTAAGAGGAAAAGTAGCCCTGAAAGAAGATAAGTTAGCTAAATCCAAACAACTTTATCAACGAGCTTTGGAACTATGTGATACTACTGATACGGAAACGCTTTCTGTTCTTTTGTCCACGATGGCGTATGTCAACCGTAAACTGGAACTGAATGATGAGGCTATTTACTATTATGTGAAGGCGGCTGTAAACGATATCCGTAGTGCCACAAAAGAGTCAGTGTCTATGAGAGGACTGGCAACTATGCTATACTACTATAAAAATGATGTGAATCTTGCTTCCGAATATATAAATGAGGCTTTTGAAGACGCAACTTTTTATGGAACGCGTCACAGGATTAACGTTATCGGAACATTATTCCCTGTTTTTGTTGGGGAAAAACTGGGTATAGAGCAGGTTAAACGGCAGACTTTTCAAGATAGTCTTATCTTGACTTCTATTTTTTCGATTGTATTGGTAGTGGCCATCATTTATATTTTAGTACAAATGAAGCACTTACGCCGTTCCCGTCAATTGCTGGAAAAGCTGAACTTGAAATTGTCGGAAGCAAACCGGATTAAGAACTCTTATATAGGACATTATCTGGATGCTACTTTTAAACTAGTCAATCAACTCGATAATTTTGTATTGGTAGGACAGCAAAAACTGGATAGCAAACAGTATGATTCTCTTTCCTCGATGATTCATAATCTGAATTCGGATTTTAACAGGAAAAGTGCATTTGCCGATTTTGACCGGACATTCTTATCTTTATTTCCAACATTTGTTGAAAATTTCAATTCATTACTTCAACCAGATGATAAGTTCATTCTGGATAATAAAGGTGCATTAAATTCTACTTTGCGTATTTTTGCCTTGATCCGGTTAGGAATTACAGAGTCTGAACAGATTTCGGAGATTTTGGGGTATTCTGTGAATACAGTTTATAATTATAGAGTTCGCACTCGAAATAAAGCAGTTGATCCTGCAAATTTTGAAAAAGATGTCAGAAAAATAGGTCTTTAGGGTTATATAAGGATGTGCGAATCCCTATATTTTTATCCTTGTTGTGGAACGATAAGTAATTGATTAATAGTGCTATGTAGGTTGTAAAATCCTATATTTTTATTATACAGCGGGTGTAACCTTATACTTTTCGGTAGGTAATTTCTAATTTTGCCTATGCTTCGATTAACGAAGAATGTAAATGGCTTAAATCAACAAAGAACCGTGAAAAGTATGAAGAACTACAGCAGATTATTCTTATTACATCTAATTGCTTTATTTGGGGTTTCCATCTCGTCTCTGGCAATAGATACAAATTCCTCTTTAAAGCTGCAGAAAGGAAATTTCAAGATTCTACTATCCAAGAACGAAATGGAGCCAGTAAAATTGGCAGCAAAAACTTTATGCAAAGATTTTGAGAAGGTGATGCATTATAAACCTGAAATCTTTCAGAATACTGATGATACACAGCAAATCGATATTGTTATTATAAATGAGGCGGTGGATACCCCTTTGTTTCAGTCACGATTTATCCGTCCTTTGGATGGTTTTGAATCTCACAGGGTATATTGTAGCCCGGAAGAAAAGCGCATTTATCTTCATGGAAAGGATATGCGTGGAGCTATTTATGCCATTTATACTTTTAGCGAGTTATTTTTAGGAGTGCCGCCCTTATGGTATTTCTGCTCGTGGGAACCACAGTATAAGAAACAGGTAGAGATAAAATCGAGCTTTGACTATTTTAAGAAGTCACCACAAGTCAGGTATCGCGCATGGTTTCCTAATGATACAGATTTGTTCAAACCTTGGAGGCGGTTGTCAAAAGAGAATGATGAGCTGTGGCTTGAAACGATGCTTCGGTTAAAACTGAATACGGTAGAATTAGAGGCAACGGTTACTTATCCTGATTATAAACTGAATAGTCAGGCTGCTTTATTACGCAAATATGGACTTGTACTAACTTCTCACCATCATGTTGCTTGCAACAATAATTTAATGAATTGGGCAGGATATTGGCGAAAAGTACGTGGCGTCGAACCACCGGAGCTACTTTTGTCGAATGAGAAAGCTTTGATTGAGTTTTGGCAATATAGTATAGAGACGGTATGTCGCAACAAACAGGAAAACTTGTGGCAGATTGCTTTTCGTGGTGTAAATGACCAACCTTTTTGGGCCGCCTTCTCTGATGCGCCGAAAGATGATAAGGAGCGTGCGGATATTATTAACCGTATGATCCGTATACAGCTGGCTATGATAAAAAAAGCAACCAGTGAAGAGGATCCTTTCGTGCGAATGACCTTTTATGATGAGCTTTCTGATTTGTTGGCTAAAGGTTATTTACAACCTCCAACAGGTAAAAATATGCTCTGGACTTTTGTTGCAGGACGGAGAGATCATTATCCTTATGATGATTTGGTCTCATTCGATACGACGAAACAAGTGAAGCTAGGTTATTATATGAATCTCCAATTTACTTCAACCGGCGCCCATCTGGCTCCTGCAGAAGGTCCTTGGAAGATGGAAGCTAATTATCGCTATGTGAATACCCGCGGTCCGCTGACTTTCTCGGTGGTTAATGCCGGTAATTTAAGGGAGTTTGTGATGGAAATGTCGGCCAATGCCCGTATGATGTGGGATATGCAAGCGTATAATACAGATTCTTTCTTGATTGATTTTTGTTCTCAATATTTTGGACAAAAATATGCTGAAGAAGTAGCCAAGCTTTATCACGACTATTACTATGCTTATTGGCAGCAGAAACCGTCTGAATTTCCGGGAATGGAACGTCAGTTTATTTTCCAGGATTTGCGTTATTCCCGTGTTTTCGATCAGATAGGTAAACGTTTTGATGACTTTTCTCCGAATCCTTTGTATGAGATCGGATTTGAACGGGTGCCCGGTCGTTCATTCCGTATTGGCGGAAATAATCAGGTTGATTCATTGATTGCGGGAATGAAAAAGACAGCTGTACGTTTTGAGGGAGTCTCTCAACGTTGTGAGAATCTTTTGAAACGTTTGCCAAAGCAAGACCAACGTTTTTTCAGAGATAACTTGGCTGCTCCTTGCCATTATATGGCAGCATTGAGCCGTTCATTATATCATTTTGTCTCTGCTTATAAAGAAAAAGAAAGTAGTAAGCGCGCAGAAAACCTGGATATTGCTATCCGGCGATTGGAAGAGGCGCGTGATGCACTATATGATACCCAAGAAGGAGTGTTCTCAACTTGGTATGCCGGCGACTCGGCAGATGGTAAATTTAATATTCCAGCCAAGCTTAAACTATTAAGAAAACTGCGTAACAAAATATAATAAGGCAAATCTGTATCATATTCTTTCTCTCCTTGGGAAAGAATATGATGAGGTCATTGATTGAATGATATATTCTAATAGGCGAAAGGCGTGATATATTAAAATGCCAATTCGCTTCATAATAAATTTGTTAATTAAATAGAATCACTATGAGACATCAAAGCATGAAACTAAAGTGGATGTGCCTGCTTTTTCTGTCCCTGTTGCTTTCTCCTCCTTTGCTTTGGGGACAAAATCACAGCATCAAAGGGCAAATAGTAGACGCAAAAAGTAATGAGCCTTTGATCGGTGTGAATATCACCGTTGAGGGAACTTCGAATGGAACCATTTCCGATGTGGATGGTCATTTTACATTAACGGCGACTCCCGATGCTGTGCTAAAGATTTCTTATATCGGATATAGGGAGATACTTTTAAAGGTAGCTGACTTGAAAAAGGATGCTATTATCTCTCTGGAAGAGGATAGTAAGCAATTGGAGGAAGTTGTAGTGGTGGGTTATGGAGTGCAGAAGAAAGTCACCAGCGTAGGTTCCATCACGCAAACCGGTGGTAACGAACTGATGAAAGGTGGTAGTGTAAACTCGGTATCCGAAGCGCTGCAAGGAAAGCTTAATGGAGTGGTAGCCATCAATTCGTCGGGCATGCCGGGCGACAATGAGGTTAAAATGTATATTCGTGGAAAAAGTACTTGGGACAATACCGATCCGTTGGTGTTAGTGGATGGCATCGAGCGTAACATGAATGATGTTGACATGAACGAAATCGAAAGTATCTCCGTATTGAAAGATGCTTCGGCAACAGCTGTTTATGGTGTTCGTGGTGGTAATGGCGTTATCCTTATCACAACCAAGAGAGGTACTGATACGGCTCCGGTCATCAACTTTTCTGCCAATTACACTTTTAAATCACCGACCACAAGCATGAAGCTTGCTGATCACGTTACTGCCATGCAGGCCTATAACATGGCAATGGCCAACGATGCCAGTTGGGACAAGTTGATACCACAATCTACCATTGATGCATGGAGCAGAGCCTATGCAGAAGGCAACTATGGAGCTTACAACGATGTGTTTCCCTATGTTAACTGGTGGGATGAATTGATAACGGGCGGATTTACTCAAAACTATAATATCAACATACGTGGTGGAACCGACTACATGAAATATTTTGCTTCGGTGGGTTATCAGGGTGATGGAGATATTTACGACCTGAAAAAGAATGACGACTTTGATCCGCGGCATACCTACAAACGTTACAATTGGCGGTCGAACTTCGACTTCAACTTCACCAAGTCTACCAAGCTATCCATTAACATAGCCGGTAGCATAGGTTATCGCAACAAGTCGATTGATAACGACAGCCCCTTTAATCGTATTCTGACCGAATCCACCAGCGACCATCCGATTATGTATTCTGATGGCAATTGGGGTGATGATGAAGAAAAGAATCCGGTGGCCAACATGAATCTGGGAGGTGCCAAACTTCGTAAAACGTTTCAGGGGTGGTATGATGCATCTTTGGAGCAGAAACTGGATTTCATCACCAAAGGATTGAAAGTGGCTGCAAAAGTATCTTATTCGTCTTCGTCGACTACCAATACCGATGTTTATCGGGGAGGAGGCTCTGCAGATCAAGCCTTAAAATCCATTGTCCGGTATCACCGAGTCTATGATTATGCCAATCCGGTGGTCAATGCCGATGGGACCATCACCTATCCGATGATAGAAGATAAAAGGCTTCCGACTTCCGAATCGGTGCCTCTGCCTCCCGGTGTGACTATGTGGGACGGATTGGATGCCTATACGCGTCGTTTCTATTATGAATTTTCTGTTGCTTATAATCGATCTTTCAACGATCACAATGTAAGTGCGCTTGCTTTGGTCAACCGTAAAATTTATGACGAAAGGTACACGGAGAACAATACCCAATACATGCGTTTCCCTAACTACAATGAAGACTGGGTGGGGCGTGTCACCTACAACTGGAAAGAACGTTACCTTACGGAAATGAACATCTCGTATACCGGTTCCGAGAAGTTTGCCCGTGGAGAACGGTTTGGCTTGTTCCCTTCGTTCTCCTTGGGATGGCGTCTTTCGGAAGAACCGTTTATCAAGAAAAGCATAGGCAAGGTACTTACAAATGCCAAGTTCCGTTATTCGTGGGGTAAGGTAGGTTCCGATGCAGGTGCCAAGAGGTGGAACTATATACAGCAGTTTACTTCGGACGGCAACATCACGTTGGGTACAGATGCCTCCGGACAGATTTGGGGGCCTTTGTATCATGAAGGAGATGTAGCCAACCTCAATTCCACGTGGGAGAAATCAACGAAACAAAACTTGGGTATTGAGATTGGATTGTGGAACAAGCTTGACATCACGCTCGATCTTTTCGACGAGAAACGTAAAGACATCCTGATGGAACCTCAAACTACTTCTTTCATTACGGGAGCCAAGTTCAATGCATTAAACATTGGTTCCACCAAGAACCATGGATTTGAGTTAGAACTGCATTACAACGATAAAATAGGTTCCGATTTCCGTTATCATGTAGGTTTCACATTGGCTTCGAGCGAGAACAGAGTAGTATTTCGCGATGATCCTGTCAACGGTCCCGACCATTTGAAAGAGGCGGGAAAACCTATTGGGCATCAAAACCGCTATTTGGCAGTGGGTAATTATGAAACTATCGATGATGTTTTTAATAATGCGCAGACCGGTTCCATCAATTCGGTAGCTCCCGGTCAGGTGGTGCCTGGCGACTTTATCTACATTGACTTCGATTCCAATGGAATTCTCAATGGTCAGGACAAAGTGGCAGTAGACGAGCTCAACTATCCGTTACACACGTATGGCTTGAATCTGGGCTTTGATTGGAAAGGGTTGAGTTTCAGTGCTATGTTTTATGCGCCTACCGGTGTTTATAAATTGGTAAATTCTGTTTATTCCGCTTCGTTTAAATCCGGGAAAATTAATGCGCAGCCTGATGTGATGAATGCGTGGACACCAGAAACAGCCAATACTAGCGGTGTGAGAGCACCCGCTTTGCACTTGACAAATGACGGTGCTTTTAATGGAACTGAAAGTACTTACCGCTATCAAAACTTCTCGTATTTGAGACTGAAAACCATGGAATTAGGATACAATCTGCCCAAGAAGTGGTTGAAAACGGTAGGGTTGAAGAGTTTGCAAGTTTACGTCACCGGAAACAATTTACTCACTTGGTGGGGCGGCGACGACCGTATTGATCCCGAGGGCGAACAAGCCAAATATCCTATCTTACGTTCGTTTACTTCGGGCGTGCGAGTTTCATTTTAATCTATTAAAACGATGAATTCAATGAAGAAAACATATAAATACGCAGTGGTTGGACTACTCTTCCTGTTTTTGGCAGGTTGCGAAGACTTTCTGGATAAACGCGAAGACTCCGGTGGGCTGACGGAAGAGGCTGTATATAGCAGTTATGAGTCCATCCGTGGATTTTTGGATCAAGTATATCCAAATTTGGAAGCTTACAACACATTCGAAGGTACGAATGCGGGGGCGAATCAACGCACGTATGTGGGAGTAATGGCAGATGAAATGTCTGCGACATACAATGGAACCGTTTTTGCTAAGTTTTTTTCCGGCTCATGGTTGACTACCGACAAGGCTGCCAACGTGACGGAGATTGGAAATGGTAATAATACTCCCATCGGTAAGGCACTTCCTGCCATACGCATAGTGAACCGGGTCATTGCCAATATTGATAAGGTGCCGTTGACGGGAGAACAACGTAATGAAATTTTAGGACAGGCCTATTTTTATCGTGCTTGGTTCTATTTTAACGTCATCAAACGCTATGGAGGTATGCCGATTCTAGATAAAGTATTTGTCGGTGGTGACGACGATATTCCCCGTGTCACCTATCATGAAAGTAGTGCATGGATGATAGGCGATATAGACCAAGCCATTTCCATGCTACCTGACACTTGGCCCGATAACCAGTATGGCCGTCCTACTAAGTTAGCAGCTTTGGCATTCAAAGAGATGGCTTTACTCTACGATGCCAGTCCCTTGATGCAGAACGATCTGAACTCTGTTCAAATAAAAAGCTATGATCAGGAACGTGCAAAGGCGGCTGTAAAGGCTGCATGGGCAGCCATCACCTATATGAAGCAGAATGAAGCGAAAACAGGTGTACGACTGGCAACTGCCGACGAGTATATGAACCTGTTTTGGTTTCCCGATACGGAACTCAAGCGTGTAGAGACTATCTGGTGGCGACGCAGAATACCCAGTGATAGCGATCGTTCCAAAACCGCACGTGCTTTTTGGCTTTATGCTGATATGACGGGAGGAACCGGCTCGGAATCATTTGCTATTTCTTGTCCTACACTGAATGCGGTAAATATGTACGAGCGCAAAGGAGCAGATGGTATTTATTATCCGATTAATGATACCCGGTCGGGTTACAAATTCGACCCGGAACATGCTTTCATTGATCGTGATCCTCGTTTCTACAACAACATTCTTATTCCTGGTGATACTTGGGGGACCTATGCAAGTGGCAAGCCCTATTATATTCGTTTGTGGAGAGGTTGCACAGCCTACAATAACTATGGAAGTTCGAAACATACCAACGGACGACAATTATCAGGATTTATGTGCCGGAAGTTTTTATGGCCGGAAGCAAACTATCGCCATGATCAAACGTTAGGAACAACCAAACCGTTCTTGCAAAAGATTGCTCAAACTGTCTTTATCCGTGCTACGCAACTTTACCTTGATTTTGCCGAAGCCTCTTTTGAAGCTACCGGAAGTGCGACCGCTAAAGTAGAAGACTGTGGAATGACGGCAGAAGAAGCCCTTAATACTATTCGCAATCGTATCGGTGTGACGGATATTCCTTCCGACATCGTGTCTGATCCCGAAAAGTTCCGTGAAGCCTATCGTCGGGAACGGGGAGTAGAACTGATGTTCGAGAACCACCGATGGTGGGATGTTCGTCGTTGGATGATCATGCACACACTGTTTAATGAACCTTATCCGATAAAGGGAGTTTACTTCGATCCTGTAGGCAGTTATGAAGATTCAGCTGACGGAAAGTCTGGTACACGTCCGGCAAGTTTTACTTATACGGTGTTTGACATGGAGAAAGAAATTCGCGGATTCTCGAATATGCGTAACTATTGGTATCCATTGCCGCAACACGATGTGGATGCACTTCACAATTTGCAGCAGAATCCCGGTTGGTAATAACACTTTAATATTTTGATATTTATGAGAAATAGTTATAATAGATTCTTAAAAGGATTGTTCGCCGCCATCTTCTTTCTGGGGATAACATCTGTTGCGAATGCCCAAAAAGAACAGCCGGATTCGGTAAGTGCCGTGAGCCGGGTCAATATGGATCACCTGAAGAAGTATCCTACCTTGCAACTGTCGAATGCGTTGCAAGGACAGGCTGCCGGACTGATAGCGATCCCTAATGTGGGAGGTATCGGTTATGATAACTCTACTTTCTATGTGCGAGGTCTGCACAACAATGGAACGAGCGAAGCTATCGTGATTATTGATGGTATCAAACGTCCGATTGATGACATCCTGTCCGAAGAAATCGAATTTATACAGATTTTAAAGGATGCCACTGCTAAAATTATGTATGGAGAGCAGGCTACGAATGGAGTGATACTCGTTCGTACTAAACGGGGAAAAGCCAACGAACGCGTGATTCGTGTAGGATTGGAATACGGCATACAACCGGTTACCCGTATGCCGGAATTTCTTGATTCCTACAACTATGCTACGCTGTTCAATGAAGCTTGTGTAAACGATGGTATACAGCCTTTTTATTCGGCAACTGATCTTGAAGGTTATAAGAATTCGAAGGGGGTGAATGATTTGCGTTATCCTAATGTCGATTATTACAAAGAATTTCTACGTGACGCAAGTACATTCCGCAAGGCTACGATCGAATTGAACGGAGGTACAGAGAAAGCGACTTATGCCGTGACAGTAGGCTATACCGGCAGTTCAGGTTTGGAAAAAGTCAGTGATCGTTCGAATTTGAATCGTATCAACGCGCGAGGTAATTTGGATTTGCGCATTACCGACTTTCTGACTGCTTCGGCTGATGTAGCAGGACGGATTGAGAAGAAAGATTGGGGGGCTGTGGATGGAGCCACGCTGTTTAGTGAAATCTCTACCCTTCGTCCCAACGAATATCCTTTCATGATTGCTCCGGAAGATATTAATGGTCGCGATGGAGTCACCACCGACGAATCGTCTTTGATATTCGGAACCAGTGTCCGCAAGACCAACAACCTGTATATGGATATGGCTTATGGAGGTAACACTTCGGAACGTTATGTGAATAGTCAGACCAATTTAGGATTGAAGTTTGACCTGAAATCATTGACTGAAGGTCTGACGGCAAATGCTTATATGACATTTGATAATTATAGTTACTTGCGTCAACAGTTACGTAATGCTTATCCTACTTATTCTATCGAACGCTACCTTGATGACGAAGGGGAGGAAGTGCTTCGATTCACGGAACGTAAGAAGTTGAATTTACCCAAAAAGCAATCTATCTCATCCAATGATACATATCGTAACTTCGGATGGCGTGCTAACGTAAACTATGAGCATTCATTCGATTTGCACGATGTATTGGCAGAAGCCGCTTTCCGTTATACTACTGAAGAGAAAACCGGTAATACACAAGATGTGAAAAATGGTACTTTTACCTTTCGCGGTAATTACGCTTACAATAAGCGTTATTTTGTGGAAGGCGTTCTTTCAGCTATGGGGTCGAACCGCTTTAGCGGCAGTAACCGCTACTTCTTTGCTTATGCCATTGGGGGGGCATGGATGATTTCTAAGGAAGACTTCATGAAAGATGTAAAGGCTGTTAACTCGTTAAAGTTGAAGATTAATTACGGACATTTGGGATATGCCGGCAATACGGGGCATTTCCTTTATCGTACCAACTGGAAGAATGGTGATAAATTCGAACACAAACCTAGTACCGGAGGTCCAACTACCGATTTGGTGCGTTATGGCAATCCGGACTTGAAATGGGAATATTCCAACGAATTGAATATAGGCGTAGAGGGAACCTTCTTCAACAACCGCCTCTCGGCTGACGTGAACTATTTCCGTGAAATGCGTAAGAATATCATAGGAAAGAACACCGTTAAATATGCTGCTGTAGTGGGAGACTTTATTCCTGCCGAAAACATCGGTGAAGTAATGAACCAAGGCATAGATGCGCAAGTAAGGTGGCAAGATAAAATAGGTGAGATTCATTACAATGTGGGGGTGAACCTTACTTTTACCAAAAACAAATTGCGTAAGAGCGATGAATTAGATAACATCGAAGACTATCGTAAGAGCGTGGGACGTTCCACTAGTACAATTTTTGGTTTGCAGGCAGAAGGATTGTTTGGTAAAGACGTGCAGTTGGCTGGGCATCCGTTGCAAAGCTATGGTGCCTATCAGGCAGGTGATATCGCTTATGCCGATTTGAATGGTGACAATATGATTAATGATAATGACGTAACCGATTTGGGACAAAGCTTCCCCACTACCACGATGGGTATTGATCTTTCGTTGAATTACAAAGGTTTTGGCCTTTACATACTGGGTACAGCTACGACAGGCGTCACGAATATACTTTCCAGTTCGTACTATTGGAACAACGGACTGGATGGATATTCCGTATTGGCGCTCGACCGTTATCATCCGGTAAACAATCCTACCGGGACCCAGCCCAGACTGACTACCACCTCCGGAGCAAACAACTCCCGCAATTCCTCTTTCTGGTCGGAAAACGGGTCGTTCTTCCGTCTGAAGAATGTGGAGTTGAGCTATACGCTTGCCAATAAAATGGGCAAGTTTATAGGAAAAGATTTCAAATTCTTTGTAAGGGGAACCGATTTGTTTGTACTTTCGGGCATCAAAGACTTAGACCCCGAACGTATGTTGTCCGGCTTGACCAACTATCCGACTTACCGAACCATTACGGGCGGAATATCCATTAACTTCTAAATGAAAGAAATGATGAAAAGATTTAGATACATAATAGTCCTTGCATGGATTACAGGCATCGTAAGTGCCTGCACCGATCTCGATACCAAGATGAACAATCAATGGTCGGTGGATGATACATGGACCAACGCTGAAAAGGCACAAGGTGTGCTGCTCTCGGTTTATCAGGATGTTTTGACCGCCCCTGATGCATGGGACGGCAACTTCCTGGATGCGGCAACAGACAATGCCATGACACGTGTTTACGACTCTAATGTTTATCGTGCCGGACAGGGCGGCTTTAGCCGTACAAACAATCCCTTGGGAAATTGGAGTGCTTGTTATGATCAACTGCAACGTATTCATACTTTCCTCGACAATGGACTTACGGATGAAATACGCTATAGCATTTCTAGCGACGAAATTGATCAGGCTTACAAAAAACGTTTGCGTGGAGAAGCTATTTTTCTTAGAGCATGGTGCAGTTTCAATCTGTTGAGAATGTATGGTGGAAAGACCGATAACGGACAAGTGTTGGGCTATCCTATCGTAGCACATTATATTACTCCGGAAGAAGCGGCGCATCCGGAAAGTTTTTCGCGCGATAGTTATGAAGATTGCGTTAAGCAAATTTGTTACGATTGTGACGAAGCAATGGCGTTACTTCCGTTGACTTATTCCGGAGGGGATGCTATATTGGGCGACCAAGCATTTGGTCGTGCTTCGGGATTATCTGCCGCAGCACTGAAAGTACGAACACTGCTCTATGCGGCCAGCCCTGCTTATCAGCCAGATAACATAGTACGATTGAACGGCATGGGCGATTATACGGTGGTGGACGAAACGGCTTACCAAGCCAAATGGGAACGTGTGGCTAATTATGCCGATGAAGTGTTGGCGATGAGTGGAATGAAAAACTACTCGGCATTAGTTCCGAAGGACCTGTACGATGGAGGGGATGCCCAATCGGCCGAATTCCTTTTTCGTACATTTGTAGGACGTAATCATGGTCTGGAGCAACGGCATTATCCGCCGTTCTATTTCGGGAACGCGCAGACTACGCCTTCGCAGAACTTGGCTGATGCTTTTCCGGCAAAGAATGGATTTCCCATAACCGATTCGCGATCGTTGTATGACGAAACCGATCCTTATGATTGCCAGCGTGACAACCGCTTCAATGTGAATCTTTACTATCAAGGACGTCAGTTTGGGGCCAACAGTTCGTATATTGATGTTACTCCGGGGGGAAAAGACTCCGGATACATGAACGTGAATGCTACCCGTACGGGGTATTACCTGGCAAAGTTTATGAATACGGTTGCCGACTTTTTGAAACCTCTTGAAGAACAGGATTCCCGTCACTATAATCCGATGTTGCGCAAAGCAGAGGTATGGTTCAATTTCGCCGAAGCATCCAATGAAGCTTTCGGACCGAAAGTTGTGGGACCCGGATGCACCAAGTCTGCCTACGACGTGATAAAAACTATTCGGGAGAAGTCAGGTGGAATTACCGATGTGACTTATTTGGACGAGATGGCTGCCTCGAAAGAAACATTCCGTACATTGATACAAAATGAACGTCGAATTGAATTTGCGTTTGAAAATCAACGCTTTTGGGACTTGCGGCGTTGGTTGTTACCTCTCAATGAACCTATTTATGGAATGCAGGTTACTCGTGACGGTTCAGGCGATGAGGCATTCAAGGTGGTGAAGGTAGAAGATCGCCCATTAAACGATGTTCGCTATTATTACATGCCATTACCCTATTTAGAGGTACAGAAAAATCCGAATCTTATCAATAATAAAGGATGGTGATTGTGTTTAACTATAATAAGAAGAAAGTATGAAATCTGCAAAACTTTTACTGTCCGCACTCCTGCTGTTAGTTGGGATTACGGCGTGTTATGACGACTATACCCACGATTACGAAGGAGCTGATATGGGCTTTGCTGTAGCAAAACCGCTGCGAACTGTGATTAGCGACCGTGATATGAACATTTATGTCGGAGTGGCTATTGGTGGGAAACGTGAAATAGACATGAATGATTGGGCGAAATTTACCATTGACCCCTCCTTGCTTGAAGGAACGGGGAAAACGTTGCTTCCCGCCAACTATTATACACTGGCGGATCCGGAATATTTCCGGGTGCGTAAATCGAACTCTCCGGTAGCCGATGTAAGCATTAGTTTTACCGATGCTTTCTATAGCGATCCGCTATGTCTGACGGATCATTACGCACTCCCTTTCCGAATGACGGAAAACTCGATGAACGCTTTGAGAGAAGGAGCCGAAACATGTGTCGCTGTTATTAAATATATCAGTACTTACGCTGGCACTTATTACCGCATAGGAAGTGTAACTGAAGTGGATGCCGGAGGAAATCCTGTCGGCGAACCTGTAAGTTATGGTAATACCAAAGATATTATCAAATGTAGTACTACCACTTTTAAGACTACGGCTTCGAGTGTAGTGGTGTGTCCGGGTGTAGGCAATAAGTTGGAAGCAGTAGGTAGTTTGACATTGGCGATGGATGCCAACAAGAATGTGACAGTGGAAGGAGTGAGCGGCAAAGCGGCAATCACCAATGCAACGGGTACCTATCAGGCTGAAGGAGACTACGATTATGTGGCGAAGACTGGTACGCGTGCTCCGCAGTTCGATCTGGAATATACGTATGAGAACGGTGGCAAGTTTTACCATGTGGTAGAGAAACTTGTGTTGCGTCAAGATCCGCTTTATGATTTGCGCGTAGAGACTTGGTAACCATAAAAAAATGAGTAAAGATGAAAAAAATACTATTAATGCTGCTGTTGTGTACTCCTTTATTATATATGGGGTGCAAAGCAGAACCTGAATGGGTAAACTTGATAGCACAACAGGAACAGGAAAAAGGGCAAGAGGAGAAACGGGAAGAGGCAGACTCTGAATTCAAGTGGGCTAACCTTGCCGACAGTTGTACAACGGTGCTGATAAACCAGTTCATGAACAAACCGAAAGGCACTTTCTGGGCATCACCTGCAAATGAGAGTAATAACTCCGGCAATATCTATTGGCAGCAAGCGCATGCCATGGATGTAGTGATCTATTCGTACCAACGTATTAAAGATAAAAATCCGAATTTGGCTGATACGTATGAAAACTATTTTAAGTTATGGTATGCTAATAAAGCCAATAATTATGATAAAGGTGACACAAAATATGGAACTACTGGATTCGGTAATCGTTTCACGGATGACATGTGTTGGATTAGCCTTACCTTGATACGTTTGTCGGAGGCTACTGGAGACGATACATATATCAATATGGCTAAAACTCTTTATGATACTCAAATTATCACCCGCGCATGGGAAGACGAGAAAGGGAAAGGGCTTCCGTGGAAAGAGTTAAGTGTTGATAAAACTAGAAACGCTTGTACGAATGCTCCGGGTTGTCTGGTAGCGGCAAAGCTCTATCTGAAGTTTAAAGATGCGAAATATCTGGCAGATGCGAAAACACTCTGTGCTTATGTTAATGCCAATATTCTGAAAAGTGACTATCGGGTGGGAGAACCTCCTCTGACTTATACACAGGGAACATTCGGCGAAGCTTGCCGACAGCTATACCACATCACACAGGAACAGTCATACATGGCAATTGCGGAACAGGTAATAAGTTATGCCTTTACTAGTACTCGCTGTACTAACAAAGGATTTCTGCGCGACGAAGGGACAGATATGAACCAAAGCATTTTCAAAGCAGTGTTAATTCCCTATGCCGTGAATCTCGTTTTGGATGATGCGGCATCGGGTACTGTTAGAAATACGCTGACGCTCAAATTGCAAGACAACGCGGAAGCTTTGCGAAAAAACATGGACAGAACACAATGGCCTGCCATGTATTGCAATTATTATTGGGGAAGTTCATTCAACTCGGCTAATATAGCTTCTATGGGAGCGCAGGCAAGCGGTGCTTCTTTAATGGAAGGAGTGGCTCGATTGGAGGCTGCTCAAGCAAAATAAAGTTTTAATACGATAAAATAGAAACTCATGAATCACTGTTTTCGTTGTTTTAGCATCGTTCTGCTCTTCTTTTTGAGCTGTATGAGCTATCTTTTTGGTCAGGAACAGACGTTATCCACTGTAGATACAGGGTATGAACTTTGGATGAATTATAAACCTCTTCCCGAATCTGGCTTAAAACAATCTGCCATTCGGTATGGTAGTCACATTACTCTGCCCGGAAGCCGGTACGATGAAGTCATAAGAGAAGAACTGGAGCGTGCTTTGAAGGCGTTACTGACAGTTACACCAATATTTGTTCAGGATAATGCGGTGGGAATTCAAATGAGTTTCTGTAAAGATAAAGGGCTGGGAGGGGAAGGATATATCATCCGCAGTGGTAAAAAGAGGATAACACTTCAAGCCTATTCCGATGCAGGATTTCTTTATGGTACGTTCCGCTTGATTCGATTGATACAATGTGGATATTCGCTTGAACAGTTAAATATCAAAGAAATTCCTGCATTGGAATTCCGTATGATCAATCATTGGGTAGGTCTGGGTGGAACGGTAGAACGCGGCTATGCTGGAAAAGGATTGTGGGCATGGGACGATTTGCCAAAGAAAATCGAACCTCGATATACCGATTACGCCCGTGCGGAAGCATCCATCGGCATTAACGCCGTGATTCTGAATAATGTTAATGCCGATCCGCGCATCTTAGGACATGACTATTTAGAGAAGGTTGCTGCGTTAGCTGATATCTTCCGCAAGTATCACATCAAGGTGTATCTTGCACCCAACTTTGCTGCTCCCGTAAAACCTTCTACGACCAAAGACGCGGGGAAACAATGGGGAGGTGTCGGAATTGGACATCTGGATACAGCCGATCCTCTCAATCCCGAAGTGCAAAAGTGGTGGACGGATAAGGTCAACGAAATTTACAGTCTGATACCTGACTTTGGAGGTTTCCTTGTAAAAGCCAACTCTGAAGGCATGGCAGGTCCGCAAGATTATCATCGTAGCCATGTGGATGGCGCCAATATGTTAGCCCGTGCACTCAAACCTCATGGAGGCATTGTGCTTTGGCGCACCTTTGTCTACAATCCCGAGATTGATAAAGATAGAATGAAACGTTCTTATAAGGAGTTTCAGCCTTTGGACGGACAATTTGACGAAAACGTAGTGTTGCAAACCAAAAACGGAACACTTGACTTTCAGCCTAGCGAACCGGCTCAACCGTTGTTCGGAGCCATGCGCCATACTCCTTTGTTCCCTGAACTCCAGATTACGCAAGAGTACTTGGGGCGTTCTGTTAGCTTGGTGTATCTGTTGCCCATGTGGAGGAAAACTTTCCTCGATTTCGATACATATTGTAACGGAAAGGGAAGTACTGTGTCGAATATTATGGCCGGAAAGACATTCCCGTCGCGTATGCTTGGCATGGCAGGAGTAGGCAATATCGGTCGTTCGCGCAATTGGACTGCTCATCACTTTGCCCAAGCCAACTGGTATGCTTTCGGGCGTCTGGCATGGAATCCGGAAGAATCGACTGAAAGTATTACATCCGATTGGATAAAGTCTACATGGAATTGTGACGAAGCAACGCTGGAGGTCATCCGGCAAATGATGATGCCCACATGGGAAAGTTTTGTCTGTGCCCATGCCCCTTACAGTCTGGGATTTACTGTAAAGCGGGAAGATCATTATACGGCGGGGTTCGAACAGCGTGCAAACAAAGAGTGGCATGTGAGCAAAGAGTCTATCGGCACTGATCGTACCACAAAAGGTACGAACTATGTGTCTCAATACTTTAAATACAACAAGGATATATTCAACAGTTTGTCACAATGTCCCGAACTTTACTTGCTTTGTTTTCACAACGTGCCGTGGTCGTACAAGATGAAGTCTGGCAAGTCATTGCGTGAAGAGTTCAAATCCAATTTGAAACGAGGCATTGAACAGGTTGATGTGAACATCGGGCTATGGAAATCTATCCAGAACAAGATTGACCCGGTTAGATATGAAGAAGTATTGCAGAGCCTATATAAAGAGCAAAGAGATACAAAGGCCTTTTACCAGGCAGCTTTGAATTTCTTTAGCCAATATTGGTAATTGCTTTGTGCATAACTATTGATCGTGGTCAATAGGCTCATCGTGTGTTTGTAACTGGACTATTTGTCATTTTTTGTCCTTTATTGAACAGCTATTTTCGTAGTTTGTCAAATGAATTGTCGAACTTTGGGCGTGAACGATTAAAGAATTTATTATATGAATACAAAAGTTTTAGTTTCAATCTCTGCGATTTCCAGTATGGTTAATGTTATTCCAATGCTGGCACAAACACCCAAACCCAATGTTGTTATCATCATGACCGACCAACAGCGAGCTGATTTGTGTGGTCGCGAAGGTTTTCCGATGGCTGTCACTCCTTTTGCCGATTCGCTGGCATTGAGTAATGTCTGGTTTGATAAGGCGTATACGGTAGCTCCTGCTAGTATGCCTGCGCGTTGTTCCATGTTTACAGGACGTTATCCGACTGCTACGCATGTCCGTACGAACCACAACACTCCCGATATGTATTATAAGAAAGATATGCTCGAAGTGTTTAAAGAACAAGGATATAAGACGGCATTAGTGGGAAAGAACCATGCGCATGTGAAAGGGAAAGATTTTGATTATTGTGAGGAATATTTTCATTGGGGAAAGAATCAGCGTGATACGCAGGAAGATAAGGACTTTGCATTTTTTCTGAATAATAAAGCGAGAGGTCAATATTTGGAAGCCACCCCTTTCCCGGCAGAAGCGCAGAATCCGGTGAAAATGGTTACCAAAGCTTTGGCTTGGGCGGAGCAGCAAAAAGATTCCGCATTCTTTATGTGGGTTTCAATGCCTGAACCGCATAATCCATATCAGATATCAGAGCCTTATTTCTCAATGTTTTCTCCGGAAAAGATACCGGCAACTTTGACTAGCCGGAACGATTTATCTAAAAAAGGAAATAAGTATGAGATTTTGGCGGAATTGGAAGATACAGCCTGCCCGAACCTGGCAAAAGATCTTCCTCGTTTGCGTGGAAATTATTTAGGAATGCTTCGTCTGATTGATGACCAGACCAAACGTCTGATTGAAGGATTCAAAGCAGCCGGGCTTTATGAAAATACTATTTTTGTAATCCTGTCAGACCATGGGGATTATTGTGGGGAGTATGGCTTGATTCGTAAAGGTGCAGGAGTGCCTGAATGTTTGACCCGTATTCCGATGATTTGGGCAGGATATAACATTCATCCGCAAAAATCTCCTATGGATGCACATGTTTCTATTGCTGATGTATTTCCTACTATTTGTACAGCAATTGGTGCAGATATACCTCTTGGAGTGCAAGGACGCAGTTTATGGCCGATGTTGACGGGTAAATCGTACCCCAAGAAAGAATTTTCGAGTGTAATTGTACAACAGGGATTCGGTGGTGAAGATTTCACCCGGGATGAACCGTTGACATTTGCTAAAGAGGGGGCTTTGCAACCCAATAAAATAGCTCACTTTGACGAACTGAATACCTGGACACAAAGCGGAACTGAACGTATGGTTCGCAAAGATGACTGGAAACTAGTACTCGACAATTATGGTCGTGGTGAACTGTATAACTTGAAAGCCGATCCTTCCGAGATTAATAATCTTTATAATAAAAAGAAATATGCCTCCAAACAAATGGAATTGCTGGAAGAATTGATGACTTGGGAACTGCGTGTACAAGACCCATTGCCGGTGCCAAGAAATCGTTATCATTTTAAGCGAAATCCATATAACTATCATTTTGAAGATAAAAATAAATAGAACTGAATAACTAGAACTAATGTACAATGAGAATCTTTTCGCTATTAATATTATTGGCAGTGGCATCTGCCTTGCAATCACAAGTGGTTGTGAATGAGAATGTAAAACATAGTAAATATACTTTCCCATTAGTCGCATCGAAAATAAAGGCGACCGTGTGTTATGATGCCAATGATTACCCGGTTGTAAAGAAGGTTGCCGAACTGTTTGTGTCTGATATTGAAAATGTCACAGGACAGAGATTAAAATTGGCAGATGAATGGAAGAAAGGAAGAACAGTGGTGATTGTCGGTACTATTGAAAAGAATCAAGCAATTCGTCAGCTAGCCTCCAATGGGAAAATAGATATATCTCCTTTGGAAGGAGCATGGGAACGTTATCTGATTCAGATGGTTAATCATCCTTTTCCAGGAGTAGATAAAGCGCTGATTGTAGCCGGAAGTGACAGGCGAGGAGCTTCTTACGGTTTGTTTTCTCTTTCGGAAATGGCAGGTGTGTCTCCTTGGTATTGGTGGGCGGATGTCCCTGTGAAGAAACATAAAACACTTTATGTGGATGCTCCCGCTACTGTTTCCAAGACTCCTTCCGTGAAATATAGAGGTGTTTTTCTGAATGATGAAGATTGGGGACTGAAACCTTGGGCCGCTAAGACTTTTGAGAAAGAGCGTGGAAATATAGGTCCCCGTACTTATGCCAAAATATGCGAATTATTGTTACGGTTGAAAGCCAATCATTTGGCTCCTGCCATGCATCCGGTGTCGACCGCATTTTATAAGATACCTGAAAATAAGTTGGTGGCAGATACTTTTGCTATTGTAATGGGGTCCAGTCATTGCGAACCATTATTGTTAAATACAGCTAGTGAATGGAATTCAAAAACGATGGGGCCCTGGGATTATGGTAAAAATAAGGATAAAATTAATGAAGTTCTAGGAAACCGTGTAAAGGAAAACTGTGCCTATGAGAATGTATATACATTGGCTTTGAGAGGATTGCATGATGCGGCAATGGGAGGAGGTGATATCCCCATGAAAGAAAAGGTCAAAATGCTGGAGAGTGCGTTGAAAGACCAGCGTAATTTGATAGCAGAACATTTTGATCGACCGGTTGAAACAATTCCACAGGCATTTACTCCATACAAAGAGGTATTGGAAATCTATTCGAATGGATTGGAATTGCCGGATGATGTAACCATTATTTGGCCAGATGATAACTTCGGCTATATGAAGCGCTTAAGTGGCCCGCATGAACAAAAGCGCTCCGGGCGTGCAGGTGTTTACTACCATGTCTCTTATCTGGGAGTTCCCCATAGCTATTTGTGGTACAGCACTACTTCCCCGGCTCTGATGTATGAGGAACTCCGAAAAGCTTATGATACGACGGCAGACCGTATCTGGCTGGCTAATTGCGGTGATTTAAAAGGAGCCGAAATGCAAGTCTCTTTATTCCTTGATATGGCTTATGATATAGATAGCTTTAATGCGAATAATGTGGTTACCTATCCCGCCCGTTGGTTGGCAAAGATGTTTGGGGAGCAGTATTATAGCGTATTTGAAGATATCACTTCTTCGCATATCAATCTGGCCTTTTCCCGGAAACCGGAATATATGGGTTGGGGATATTGGAATAATTATTGGGGCGGGGGAGAGAAACGCACGGATACAGAGTTCTCTTTTGCCAATTATAATGAAGCAGAAAATCGTCTGAACGAATATAGCCGCATTGGGAAGAAAGTGGAAAATCTTTTGGCATCTTTGGATAAAGACAGTCAGCCGGCTTTTTATCAGTTATTATACTACCCGGTGAAAGGTGCCGAACTGATGAACCACATGACTATAAAAGGACAATATTATCGGCAGTATGTTCGTCAGCAGCGTGCCGCCGCCAATTTGATAAAGAAGAAGGTAAAGAATTACCATGATAGTCTGCAAATCATAACTGAAGGGTATAATTCTTTGTTGAACGGGAAATGGAAATATATGATGTCTTTGAAACAGAATTATGAAGGTTCCAGTTCTTACTTCATGCTTCCATTGATGGAAGAAAGTTATACACCGGTTGGTGCTCCTAAATTGGCTCTTCAGGCAGAAAGTGAAATTTTGGATAAAGGTGGGATAAGCTATCATAGTTTGCCTGTTTATAACACTTTCTCCCGTAAAAGCCATTGGATCGATGTGTATAATCAAGGAAGTGGAGATTTGAGTTGGACTGCAAAGCCGTCGGACGATTGGATTATATTGTCTCAAAAAGCTGGGGAAACTCCGACAGAAGACCGAATCAGGGTATCTGTTGATTGGGAGAAAGTTCCGGTTGGAGAGAGTATTAAAGGTTCTGTGGAGTTTAGTTCTAATGATCAAAAAGAATGTGTATTGGTTTCTGTCTTTAATCCGGCGTCTCCTGCGCGTGATGAGATACAAGGAGTGTATATGGAAGAAAATGGGTATGTTTCTATTCCGGCTGCAGGGTTTCATCGTAAGTTTGAGAGTAATGACATAAAAATGAATATTCTTCCCGGGATTGGGGTTGAAGGGCATGCTTTGCAATTAGGGAATCCTATATCTCCCTTACAGATGTATCGTGCTGGTGATGTACCTAGAGTGGAATATGATTTTTATACGTTTAATGCCGGGATTTATGATGTGTATACCTATGTTCTACCTACATTCCCTTTGCACGCAGAGCGAGACTATAAATTGCCGGAACATACTAATTCGGACACAAAGTATAGTGTCCGTATAGATGATGGTTCCATTTCTACTCCTTCTACTTCTGCTGTTGAGTATTCTCAAGTTTGGTATGATAGTGTACTGAAGAACTGTAGAGTGAATAAATCTACTTTGTATGTGAAGAAGCCGGGCAAACACACCCTACAGATACGTTGTGGTGATCCCGGAGTCGTCATTCAAAAAATAGTTATCGACATGGGAGGATTAAAACGTTCATACCTTGGACCTGAAAGTACAAAATGCAATTAGTCTAATTGATTGGAGAACCAGATGGCTTTGCCATGGGTTCTTCTTTTTTTTGTGGTATTCCCAGTACAGGCATCCCATCTTTGTCCCACTCTATTTTTTGCAAGCGGGGAGAACGTGAGTCTATGGCACCCGGAGCATCGTTGGGTACCTGACGGGCATGATAAAGCATATAACATTCCTTTCCATCCGGTGAAGAGGTGAAAGAGATGCCGCCGGGGCCAAAAACCTCATTCTCCGGGTCCTGCATAAATACAGGTGTCGGATGTTTTTTCCAGGAAGCAGGATCCAACAGGTTGGCATTGGCGTCTGCTGTCAGTAATCCTACACAATAATAGGGAGTCCAGCTACCGCTGGCGGAATAAAAAATGCACACTTTGTCTTTGTTCTTCGGCTGGAAGAAATGAGGTGCTTCGTTCACATGGATCGGATAGGCAGTTTTGCTGCCATCGGGATTCACCCATTGACACTCCCATTCATATTCAGGTTTGGAAATCAGGACTCTATCAGAAGAAAGGGTCCACGGATTTTCCATCGAAGCGATGTAAATACATTGTGTCTCGCTGTCAATCCTTCGTTTTTGCCATCCGCACCAAATCATGTAACGCTGTCCGTTGTGTTCGAAAGTACTTGCATGAATCGCCCAGTTGTTATCTTTGTCGGTCGGGATACGGCCTTTCATGACAAACTTACCCTCTGTAGGAATAGCCGCATCGTTTTCAATCACATAAATCTGGTGATTGTCCATATTACCATCGTCTGCTGCGAAGTAAATATACCATTTGTTGTTGATGCGATGCATCTCGGGAGCCCATAAGTGATGGGAATTACTGGGGTCGGTTGGTATCCATACTGACCTTTCTAGACTGTCATTCAGATTTGTTATGTCATTGGTTTCCCAAAGCATGATTCTGTTTTCAGAGCCTTGCGTATAATAATATTTCCCTTTATAAAAAACAGCCCATGGCTCTGCTCCTCTTTCACGTAGCGGATTTGTATAAGTAGCTCCTGTTACGGCTTCCTTTTCCGGTTCTGTTTTCTTCTTGGTAGGTTGACAGGATGCACAAATAATTATTAAAAGTACGGTTAAGAATAACAATCTGCTTCTCATGGTATTTTTACTTAATAATGATATTGCAAAGAAAGCATAAAATCTTGATAAATCATCTTTTTTTTTGCAGATTGGTTAGTATTTATCCTTAATTGGTTTGTATTTATTGAATTTCTAACTGTTTTTTTCTCATCTTTGCAGCACGAACTTTAAAATAGATATTGTATGAAACTGAAGCACCTTATTCTTCTTAGTATTATTTGCTGTTCCCAGTCTGTATTTGGACAAAAAGCCAATCGACAACCGAAGACGAGTGGTAATCCTGTATTCCCGGGATGGTATGCCGATCCGGAAGGCGTTGTATTTGGAGATGAATACTGGATTTATCCTACCTATTCGGCACCTTATGACGAACAGACTTTCATGGATGCCTTCTCATCTAAAGATCTGGTGAACTGGACAAAGCATCCGAACGTATTATCAAAAGAGAATATCAGTTGGTTTAAACGTGCTTTGTGGGCGCCTGCCGTGATTCATGCGAATGATAAATATTATATATTCTTCGGTGCGAATGATATTCAAAGCAATAATGAACTGGGCGGTATTGGTGTAGCTGTCGCCGACAACCCAGCCGGACCATTTAAAGATGCGTTAGGCAAACCTCTGATTGATAAATTTGTAAATGGTGCGCAACCGATCGATCAGTTTGTTTACAAAGATGATGACGGGCAATATTATATGTATTATGGTGGCTGGGGACATTGTAATATGGTCAAACTCGCCCCGGACTTGTTGAGCATCGTGCCGTTTGAAGATGGTACCCTTTATAAGGAAGTAACCCCCGAAAAATATGTAGAGGGACCTTTTATGTTGAAACGTAACGGAAAATACTATTTTATGTGGTCGGAAGGCGGTTGGACCGGACCGGATTATTGTGTTGCTTATGCCATTGCCGACTCACCGTTCGGACCCTTCAAAAGAGAAGCAAAAATATTACAGAGAGATCCCAATGTTGGAACAGGTGCAGGCCATCATTCAGTTGTCAAAGGACCGGGAAAGGACGAATGGTACATCGTTTATCATCGCCATCCATTGGGTGAAACGGATGGAAATGCTCGTGTGACTTGCGTTGACCGTATGTACTTTGATAAAGATGGAAAAATAAAACCCATAAAGATGACTTTCGAGGGAGTAAAAGCCAGTCCCTTGAAGCGAAAATAAGTTCAGTCCGGAAATAATTAGTTATATATTTCTGTCCATAGGGATTGAGTAAAATGTTCCCCTTATCTTTAGTCGTCAGACAAAGTAAGGGGAATATTTATTACTCAATCCCTTGTTTTTTTATAGTAAAAGGGCGTTTTGGTTTGTATTTGTTCTTTATTGAATAGTTTTTTTCGTTCTTTTTCGGCTATTTCTGCAATCTTTGTAACAGGAAAAATACTATAAACTTATAAACTATCATGAAAGGCAGAATTCTTTTGGCTCTGACGTTGTTATTGGGAGCATCAACTACTATGTGGGCAGTCGGTAATTTAGGAAAAGCAAACCAGAAGAAGCACGCATATACAAATAAAGATGTATGGGCGGCTTATGAAGGATTTAACAATACACTACTAGACTCTAATAAATATATTTATAAAACAAATACCTCTTATCCGAGCGCTGTTGACCGTGGCAATGGAGCAGCGGCTATCTGGTGCCAGCCTATTTATTGGGACATGGCGATGAATGCCTATAAACTGGCAAAGGCACAGAAAGACAAAAAGAAGACAAGTTATTATAAAACACTTTGCGAGAAAATATTCGCAGGGAACAAAGCGCAATATTGCCAGTTCGATTTTGATGATAACAACGAAAACACCGGCTGGTTCATCTACGATGACATCATGTGGTGGACTATCAGCCTGGCACGCGGCTACGAACTTTTTGGAGTGGATGAATATCTGAAACTCTCGGAAGCCAGTTTCAAACGGGTATGGTATGGATCGGAAAAAGTAGGTGATACAGGCTCGTATGACAAAGAAAACGGAGGTATGTTCTGGCAATGGCAACCCATCCGGAATCCGAAACCGAATAAATTCGGTGATGGAAAGATGGCATGCATCAACTTTCCGACAGTTGTTGCAGCATTAACCCTTTATAATAACGTGCCTGAAAATAGAAAAGAATCGACCGACAAACGGCCGGATTATCAGACGAAGGCTCAATATCTTGCCAAAGGTAAAGAAATCTATGAATGGGGAGTGGAAAATCTCTTGGATAAAGCAACAGGAAAGATTGCTGATAGCCGTCATGGCAATGGCAATCCCGCTTGGAAGGCACATGTATACAATCAGGCAACCTTTATCGGAGCGTCCATACTGCTTTATAAGGCGACTGGAGAGAAGCGTTATCTCGACAATGCTATCCTGGCAGCAGACTATACAGTGAAAGATATGTCTGCAGAACACAAAGTGCTACCTTTCGAAAGTGGTATTGAACAGGGCATTTATACTGCCATCTTTGCGGAATACATGGCATGGTTGGTGTATGATTGCGGACAAACCCAATATCTCCCGTTCCTGAAACGTACCATCGAAACAGGTTGGGCAAACAGAGACGAGACACGGAACGTATGTGGAGGCGAATACTATAAAAAGTTGCCGGAAGGTGCGGAAATCGACAGCTATTCTGCTTCCGGTATACCGGCATTGATGCTTTTGTTTCCGGCTAAGAAATAAATAGAAAACGATAGAAATTGCGTAAAATAGATTAAATAAACAGGTGATTTAAATTATGAAACAACAACTGATGATGCTGTTACTGGGAGCAGCTTCTGTACTTTGTAGCTGTGAGACCCAGGTAGAGCAGCACGAGAAGAATGAATTACGTGCTCCGGCATATCCGCTGGTGACAATTGATCCTTATACTAGTGCATGGTCTACTACGGACAATCTATACGACAGTCCTGTAAAACATTGGACAGGCAAGGATTTCTCTTTACTTGGTGTTGCCAAAGTAGACGGACAAACCTACCGTTTCATGGGAACGGAAGAACTGGAACTGCGTCCTTTGGTGAAGACATCCGAACAAGGTAGCTGGACAGGAAAGTATACCACACAACAACCAGCTGACGGATGGCAGAATATCGGATTCAATGATAAAGCCTGGAAAGAAGGCGAAGCTGCCTTCGGAACCATGGAGAATGAGCATACAGCCAAAACCCAATGGGGTGAAGAATTTATCTGGGTACGCCGGGTAGCTGATATTCAGGAGGATTTGACAGGAAAGAATGTATATCTTGAATTCTCTCACGACGATGATGCCATTATTTATATCAACGGTATCAAAGTGGTAGATACAGGCAATGCTTGTAAAAAGAACGAACGGGTGAAACTGTCGGAAGAAGTAGTAGCCTCTTTGAAACTGGGTGAAAATCTGATTGCAGGCTATTGTCATAACCGGGTAGGAAACGGACTGCTGGATTTCGGATTGCTGGTAGAATTGGACGGTTACCGTTCTTTCCATCAAGCAGCACAACAAACTTCTGTAGACGTACAACCCATGCAGACTTATTATACATTTACTTGCGGTCCGATAGATTTGAAACTGACATTTACCGCTCCTATGTTTATGGATAATCTGGATTTGTTGTCGCGTCCGGTCAACTATATTTCTTATGAAGTAGCTTCCAATGACGGCAAGAAACATCAGGTTGAGTTGTATTTCGAGGCAGCTCCTCAATGGGCGCTTGACCAACCTCACCAAGAATCTGTTGCCGACAGCTTTACTGACGGTAATTTGTTATTCCTTTGTACCGGAAGCCGCAATCAGGAGATTCTGAAGAAAAAAGGTGATGATTTACGTATCGACTGGGGACATTTCTATCTGGCAGCTGAAAAGGAAAACAGCACTTGTGCGATCGGTGACGGCAGAGAACTGCGTAAAAGCTTCCTTGATAATAAATTAGAAGCTCCTACTACAAACGGTTATGATAAACTGGCGTTGGTACGTTCATTGGGCGAAACAGAAAAGACCGATGGCCACCTGTTGATCGGATATGATGATATTTACTCTATCCAATATTTTGGTGATAACCTGCGTCCTTACTGGAACCGTGAGGGCAATGAAACGATTGTTTCCCAATTCCAGAAAGCAGAGAAAGAATACAAGACACTGATGCAGAACAGTGCTGCTTTCGACAAGAAACTAATGGAGGAAGCTACTGCTGCCGGTGGACGTAAATATGCCGAACTTTGTGCATTGGCTTATCGTCAGGCATTGGCTGCACACAAACTGGTACAGGCTCCGAACGGCGACTTGGTATTCCTTTCTAAGGAGAACTTCAGTAATGGTTCCATCGGAACAGTCGACCTGACTTATCCGGGAGCTCCGTTGCTTTTATACTACAATCCGGAATTGGTGAAAGCTACCATGAACCATATCTTCTATTATAGCGAAAGCGGAAAATGGACGAAACCATTTGCTGCACATGATGTGGGTACTTATCCATTGGCTAACGGCCAGACTTATGGCGGCGATATGCCGGTAGAAGAATCGGGTAATATGGTAGTATTGGCTGCTGCCATTGCAAAGATGGAAGGCAATGCAGATTACGCACAGAAACATTGGGAAACCCTGACTACGTGGACAGACTATCTGGTAGAGAACGGACTTGATCCTGCCAACCAGCTTTGTACCGATGACTTTGCAGGTCACTTTGCACATAATGCCAACCTTTCTATCAAAGCAATCATGGGTGTTGCTTCATACGGTTATCTGGCAGATATGCTGGGTAAAAAAGACGTGGCTGAAAAGTACACACAGAAAGCGAAAGAAATGGCTGCCGAATGGGTGAAAATGGCTGATGATGGTGACCACTACCGTCTCACATTTGACAAACCGGGAACATGGAGCCAGAAGTATAACTTGGTGTGGGATAAACTGTTGAATCTGCAAATCTTCCCTAAAAATGTGGCAGAAACGGAAATCGCTTACTATCTTTCGAAGCAAAATAAATATGGTCTTCCGTTGGATAACCGTGAAACATACACCAAGACCGACTGGATCATGTGGACAGCTACATTGGCAAATGACAAGGCTACCTTTGAGAAATTTATCGAACCCATGTACCTGTTTATGAACGTGACACCTAACCGTGTTCCGATGTCCGACTGGGTATTTACAGACGAACCGAATCAAAGAGGCTTCCAGGCACGTTCCGTTGTAGGTGGATATTATATCAAAATGCTTGAAGGAAAACTGATTAAATAAAACAAAATACCATGAAGAAACTAGCTCTATTCGCTTTTACGCTACTTAGTGCATGGGGTATGACTGCAAAAACAATTACCGGACCGGTGGACTATGTTAGTCCGCTGGTTGGTACGCAGTCAAAGCACGCATTATCTACCGGAAATACTTACCCTGCCATTGCGCTGCCTTGGGGAATGAACTTTTGGGTTCCGCAGACTGGTAAAATGGGAGATGGATGGACCTATACGTATGACGCTGACAAGATCAGAGGATTCAAACAAACCCATCAGCCAAGTCCCTGGATCAATGATTACGGTCAATTTGCCATCATGCCGGTAACCGGTAAGGCAGTCTTTAATCAGGATGAGCGTGCCAGTTGGTTCTCTCACAAAGCCGAAACGGCTACTCCTTATTATTATAAGGTATATCTTGCCGACCATGATGTAGTGACCGAAATTGCTCCGACAGAGAGAGCGGCTGCTTTCCGTTTCACTTTCCCCGAAAACGACCACTCTTATGTAGTGGTAGACGCCTTTGATAAAGGTTCGTTTGTGAAAGTAATCCCTTCGGAGAACAAGATTATCGGTTATACCACAAAAAACAGCGGTGGTGTTCCTGCCAACTTTAAAAACTACTTCGTATTGGTATTCGACAAACCGTTCACTTATACGGCTGCCGTAGCCGGTGGTGTGATCGACACCAACAAACTGGAAGCGACAGACAATCATGCTGGTGCACTGATCGGTTTCAAAACCCGCAAGGGCGAACAGGTAAATGTGCGTGTAGCTTCCTCTTTTATCAGCCCTGAACAGGCGGAACTGAACTTGAAAGAGCTGGGCACGGACAACATAGAACAGATTGCTGCGAAAGGTCGCAAGGTATGGAACGATGTTTTAGGACGTATCGAAGTGAAAGACGATGATATCGACCATTTGCGTACTTTCTACTCTTGTTTGTATCGTTCGGTATTGTTCCCCAGAAGTTTCTACGAGATAGATGCTAAAGGAGACGTGATGCACTACAGCCCTTATAACGGCGAAGTGCTTCCGGGATATATGTTTACCGATACCGGTTTCTGGGATACGTTCCGTTGTCTGTTCCCATTCCTTAACCTGATGTATCCATCCATGAATACAAAGATGCAGGAAGGATTGGCGAACACTTATAAAGAAAGCGGATTCCTGCCGGAATGGGCAAGTCCGGGACACAGAGGTTGCATGGTTGGAAACAACTCCGCTTCCGTAGTTGCCGATGCTTACCTGAAAGGATTGAAAGGATACGATATCGAGACATTGTGGGAAGCCGTGAAACACGGAGCGAACGCAGTGCATCCGAACGTTCGTTCTACCGGACGATTAGGACATGAGTATTACAATAAGTTGGGATATGTACCTTATAATGTAGGTATTAACGAGAATGCAGCCCGTACACTGGAATATGCATACAATGACTGGTGTATCTATCAATTGGGTAAAGCCTTGAAGAAACCGAAAAAAGAGATTGAAATCTTTGCAAAGCGTGCAATGAATTATAAGAATCTCTACGATCCCGAACACAAGCTGATGCGTGGCAAGAATGAAGACGGTACGTTCCAGTCTCCGTTCAATCCGTTGAAGTGGGGGGATGCCTTTACGGAAGGTAACAGCTGGCATTATACCTGGTCGGTATTCCACGATCCTCAAGGTCTGATCGACCTGATGGGCGGTAAAGACGGATTCAACCAGATGATGGACTCTGTATTTATTCTCCCTCCGATTTTCGATGACAGCTATTATGGCGGTGTTATTCACGAAATCCGTGAAATGCAGATTATGAATATGGGTAACTATGCACATGGCAACCAACCGATTCAGCACATGCTCTATATGTACAACTATTCCGGTCAACCCTGGAAAGCGCAACATTGGATTCGTGAAGCGATGGACAAACTTTATACTCCGGCTCCCGACGGTTATTGCGGTGATGAAGACAACGGTCAGACTTCTGCCTGGTATGTATTCTCGGCAATGGGATTCTATCCGGTATGTCCGGGTACGGATGAATATGTCTTGGGTACTCCCTACTTCAAGGAGATGAAGCTACATCTGGAAAACGGAAAGACGGTGACGATCTCCGCTCCGAATAACGGAGACGACAAGCGTTACATTTCATCAATGACATTGAACGGCAAAGAATATACTAAAAACTACCTGACCCATCAGGACCTGTTGAATGGCGCTAGCATTTCTTACAAGATGGATGCGAAACCCAATCAGCAACGTGGTACTAAAGAAGCCGATTTCCCTTATTCTTTCTCTAACGAGTTAAAAAAGAAGAAGTAATCATGAAGCAACCAATCAGATATTAAATAGTATACAGTAATATGCTGACATAGTAAATTGAACGCGGATAACGCGGATGATGCGGCTCTTTTTCTGATGCAAAATCAGAAAAAACGTGTTATCCGCGTCGTCTGCATCTAAATATGAATAGCTGAAAACTAATAGTTAAAAACCAATTGTATCATGAAAAAGTTATGTGTATGGGCAGTTGCCGCCCTTTTAATGGCAGCTTGTACTCCGAAAGCAGAAAAGGCTACGGATTCCGGTTTATTGCAGAGTAAATTCCAGACAGAAGTAGATGGAAAGAAGACTGATTTGTTCACTCTGCGTAACAAGAACAACATGGAAGTTTGTATCACGAACTTCGGTGGACGTATTGTTTCAGTGATGGTTCCCGACAAAGACGGACAGATGCGTGATGTTGTTCTCGGTTTCGATTCTATTCAGGACTATATCAGCAAGCCTTCGGATTTCGGTGCCACTATCGGACGTTATGCCAATCGTATCAATCAGGGACAGTTCACTTTGGATGGTGTAGAATATCAGCTTCCCCGCAATAATTACGGTCATTGTCTGCACGGCGGACCGCAAGGATTCCAATACCGGGTGTTTGATGCCGAATTGCTGAATCCGCAGGAATTGCAGTTGACTTACCGTGCAGAAGACGGTGAAGAAGGTTTTCCGGGAAACATCACTTGTAAGGTGTTGATGAAACTGACGGACGATAATGCCATCGATATTCAATACGAAGCGGAAACAGACAAACCGACGATTGTAAATATGACCAACCACTCTTATTTTAACCTTGAAGGCGATGCCGGTAACAACTCCGATCATTTGTTGATGGTGGATGCGGACTATTACACTCCGGTGGACAGCACCTTTATGACAACTGGCGAGATCGTTCCGGTAGAAGGAACTCCGATGGATTTCCGCACCCTGACTCCGGTAGGCGAACGTATCAACGACTATGATTTCGTACAGTTGAAAAACGGTAAAGGTTACGATCACAACTGGGTATTGAACACGAAAGGCGACGTAACCCGTAAATGCGCTTCTTTGAAATCACCGAAGACTGGTATCGTACTCGACGTTTATACGAACGAACCGGGTATTCAGGTATATGCCGGCAACTTCCTCGATGGCTCACTGACAGGAAAGAAAGGCATTACTTACAATGAACGCGCTTCCGTATGTCTCGAAACACAGAAATATCCGGATACTCCGAATAAACCGGAATGGCCGTCGGCTGTGCTTCGCCCGGGCGAAAAGTATACAAGCCAATGTATCTTCAAATTCTCAGTAGACAAATAGATTATAAAAAAGTTGTCAGTAACTTTAACTCCCCTCCTTCTTGAAAGGAGGGGAAACCATGCGGAATATACCAACTTGCGAAACTTGAATTAATGTATTTGTTAATGTTTAATTGAGTTTATAGGGAAATTAGGATAATTTCCGGAATCAGTAGAATAGACGAAATGAAAAAAAATAAAACTACAAGACTTTTTGCATCAATACTGCTTGGAGTGGCGGTTACAGCTTGTGCGTCTGCTTCTTCTAGTGGTACGGTGACGGTAGTAGATCGACCGGACATACAGTCCGTCAATACCAATTACATCGGGTATCGCGCTCCGCTTCGACCGTTGAATTTTATAAAGTTGCCGGTAGGCAGTATTCAGCCCGAAGGATGGGTGAAGAAGTATCTCGAATTGCAGCGCGACGGTCTGACCGGACACTTGGGAGAAATCAGCGCTTGGCTGGAAAAAAACAATAATGCCTGGTTGACAACCGGTGGCGATCACGGCTGGGAGGAAGTTCCTTACTGGCTCAAAGGGTATGGCAATCTAGCATATATCCTGAATGATCCGAAAATGATTGAAGAAACCAAATATTGGATTGAAGGTGTATTTGCCAGTCGCCAGCCGGACGGCTATTTCGGTCCGGTCAATGAACGTAACGGCAAACGCGAACTTTGGGCACAGATGATTATGCTCTGGTGTCTGCAATCTTATTATGAGTATTCTCAAGATCAGCGTGTCATAGACCTGATGACGAATTACTTCAAGTGGCAGATGACTGTTCCCGACGACCAGCTTCTGGAAGATTATTGGGAGAACAGCCGTGGCGGTGATAACATCATCAGTATCTACTGGCTTTACAACCATACCGGAGATGCTTTCCTGCTCGAACTGGCTGAGAAGATCCACCGTAACACAGCCGACTGGACGAAATCCACCTCCTTGCCTAACTGGCACAATGTAAATATCGTCCAATGTTTCCGTGAACCTGCCACTTATTATATGCAGACCGGAGATTCAGCAATGCTGAAAGCCTCTTATAATGTCCATCATCTGATACGGCGTACTTTTGGACAGGTTCCCGGAGGTATGTTCGGTGCGGATGAGAATGCCCGTCTGGGATATATCGATCCCCGTCAGGGAGTGGAAACCTGCGGCTTGGTAGAACAAATGGCTTCCGACGAAATCATGCTTTGCATGACAGGCGATCCCATGTGGGCGGAACACTGTGAGGAAGTGGCGTTCAACTCTTATCCGGCTGCCGTGATGCCCGATTTCAAGGCATTGCGTTATATCACTTGTCCGAACCATGCCATCAGTGATTCGAAGAATCATCATCCGGGCATTGACAATCGTGGTCCGTTCCTTTCGATGAATCCTTTCAGCAGTCGTTGCTGCCAACACAACCATGCACAGGGCTGGCCTTACTTCACCGAACATCTGGTATTGGCAACTCCCGACAACGGAGTGGCAACAGCTATTTATGCAGCTTGCAAAGCTACAGTGAAAGTGGGCGACGGTAAGAAAATCACTCTCCGTGAAGAGACAAATTATCCTTTTGAAGAAGCTATTGCCTTCACTGTTTCTACTGATGAAAAGGTTGCTTTCCCATTTTATCTTCGTATTCCTTCATGGACTCAAAAGGCGGAAGTGCGGGTGAATGGCAAGAAGGTGAGTGCAGCTCCTGTAGCGGGAAAATATCTTTGCATCAATCGCGAGTGGGCGAATGGCGATCGTGTGGAATTGACTCTTCCGATGTCTTTGTCTATGCGTACCTGGCAGGTGAATAAAAACAGCGTAAGCGTAGATTACGGACCTTTGACTTTGTCTCTCAAGATTGCAGAGAAATATGTAGAGAAAGACAGTCGCGAGACTGCTATCGGTGATTCAAAATGGCAGAAAGGTGCTGATCCCCAGAAATGGCCTACTACTGAAATCTATCCGGATAGCCCCTGGAATTATTCATTGGTATTGGATAAGAAAGAACCTTTGAAGAATTTCAAGGTCATCCGTAAATCTTGGCCGGCCGACAACTATCCTTTCACAGTAGCCAGTGTACCTTTAGAAGTAAAAGCTATCGGTCGTCCGGTTCCTGAATGGAAGATAGACGAAACGGGACTGTGTGGCGTATTGCCGGAAGAAGATGCGGTGAAAGGTGATAAAGAAGAAATAACATTGATCCCTATGGGTGCGGCACGATTGAGAATCTCTGCGTTCCCGAACACAAAAGAATAAATTAACAACTAGAAAACTTAGAATAAATGAAACGTATTGTTTTTTTAGACTACATCCGTGTGTTTGCATGCTTTCTCGTCATCCTTGTTCATGCTAGCGAGAATTTCTACGGTGCTCCCGGATCCACCGATATGGCAGGACCGCAGTCTTTTCTTGCAAATGAAACAGACAGGCTATGGGTATCAGTGTACGACGGTTTTTCACGTATGGCAGTACCCCTGTTCATGATAGTCTCCGCCTTCCTGCTTGCACCGATGAAGGAAGAGCAGTCTATGTGGCAATTCTATCGCCAGCGCTGTCTTCGCATCCTTCCGCCGTTTTTCATATTCATGATACTGTACAGCACTCTACCTATGTTGTGGGGACAGATAGACGGAGAAACATCTATGAAAGACTTGTCGCGGATATTCCTGAATTTCCCGACGCTAGCTGGGCACTTGTGGTTTATGTATCCTCTGATAAGCCTTTACCTGTTTATCCCTATGATATCCCCTTGGTTGAGAAAAGCCACGGCTAAAGAAGAACGTTTCTTTATAGGCCTGTTCGTGTTGTCAACCTGTATGCCTTATCTCAATCGTTGGTGCGGTGAAGTGTGGGGACAATGTTTCTGGAATGAATACCACATGTTGTGGTACTTCTCCGGTTATCTGGGCTATCTTGTTCTGGCACATTACATTCGCGTACACCTTACTTGGAACCGTTCCAAACGTTTCACTGTAGGAGTCATTTTAATGGTGATCGGTGCTGTATGGACTATTTATTCATTCTATGTGCAGGCTATACCCGGCGTACTCCATTCCACACCTGTAATAGAAATAGGATGGGCTTTCTGTACCATCAACTGTGTGCTTCTCACAACGGGTACATTCCTTATGTTTACATGTATCGAACGTCCGCAAGCTCCCAAGTTGGTGACGGAAACATCGAAACTTAGCTATGGTATGTATCTTATGCACATATTCTGGCTCGGACTGTGGGTGACTGTGTTCAAAGAGACATTGGCGCTTCCCACTGTTGCCGCTATACCCTGTATCGCAGTGGTTACGTTTATCTGTTGTTTGGTAACAACGAAGATCATTTCGTTTATACCGGGCAGTAAATGGATAGTAGGATAACTGTCCGGAAATAGTAAGAATCTGAATAGATAATCATGTTTTTTCTGATTTTCTATTCAGATTCTTATTATTTCCTGACTTTATCACTTTTTTAAAATTTTCTCATGAACCTGCCCTATAGATAT
>ERZ777011.675-NODE-675-length-48802-cov-15.777976_pt1 | contig 48802 bp, 54 predicted proteins | sample MGYA00374964_ERZ777011 | MGnify/ENA primary metagenome ERZ777011 (study PRJEB29310, sample SAMD00008975) | mouse gut metagenome | study: EMG produced TPA metagenomics assembly of the Metagenome analysis of fecal microbiota from mouse which was promoted...
AAGAGCAGAAGCAGCAGCTATGTTTGAAAAATATTGCAGAAGAATAGGTAGATAAAAAATTGTTCAACATTTTTTGCTTGTTTTTTCAAGAAGTAACAGTTATAATATTAAAGTTAATGATTTGATTGGAAAGGATATTATAACATGGGGATTTCAGAAATTATATTTATAAGTGCGAGTTTAGCAATGGATGCTTTTGCAGTTTCAATTTGCAAAGGTCTTTCTATGAAGAAATTAGACTGGAAAAAAGCATTTATAATAGCATTATATTTTGGAGCTTTTCAAGGTTTAATGCCAGTTATTGGTTACTTTTTAGGTGCAACATTCTCAGATTTAGTTACAAGTATTGACCATTGGATTGCTTTTGCGTTGTTATCTATAATTGGTGGAAATATGATAAAAGAGTCATTTGATGATGAAGAAGAAAAGCGAAACGATAATGTCGATTTTAAAACAATGATAGTATTAGCAATTGCAACTAGTATAGATGCATTAGCAGTTGGAATTACATTTGCATTTTTAAAAACTAATATAGTTTTATCAGTAGTATTAATAGGAATAATAACATTTGTCATTTCTTTATTGGGTGTAAATATTGGAAACAAATTTGGTGATAAATTTCAAAATAAAGCAGAATTATCAGGTGGAATAATATTAATATTAATTGGACTTAAAATACTATTAGAACATTTAGGTATTATATAAAACAAATTTTATAAAATTGGGGTAAATTCATAACAAGGTATTTTACCCTAATATTTTTTATTAATTTAAAATAAAGAATAATGAAAATAAAAACGGGAAATGGGAAATGTCACTAGCCATTTCCCATTTTTTAACCCAGAATGCCATTGAATGTTAATGTAGTGATGAATGATAACAGTAAAAGCTTTAATTTCTGACAATTTTTCAGCAAATCATATTCAATTGCTACAATTGCAGAAACAGAAAAACCAATAAATATGGGTTCAACCATTGACATATTGATTTTCTTTGTAAAGCTAATTATTACTGCTACCGCAATAGGCTCAACAATGCCAGATAAAACACCAAGCAAAAAAGCTTTGCTTTTTCTGTGTTTAGGTAATCCCGACATTGATACTACCAGCCCATCAGGGATGTTTTGTAAACTTACACTTGCAACAATACCAATTTTTTGAATAGTGATTTTATTGGCTAATGCAAATCCAACAATAATTCCCTCAGGAATGTTGTGAATTAACATAGCCCAAAAAAGCTGAGAGTGCAGAGCTTCCCGATTGGTGATTTTATTCATAAGAAGAATAAATAAAACACCTGTCATTATACCCACAAATAATTTTATATCCCGAACATAGTTAAATGTCTCGAAAAACAAATTTACACAAATCGCTCCAAGGATTCCAGTAGCGACAGCCACCAATGAATCTTCTTGATTATCAATTTGTTTGTTACATTTCGCGATACCTAAATATGCCCCGATAGAAGTTCCGATTAGTGGTAGTAATGACAATAAAATAATTTTTATCATGTCTATCGCCCCTTTATATTTTAATTAACTAAAAGTATAGCATAAAAAAATTGTTTTGTATAGTAAAGTATGATATAATTAAAACTCGTTATACCATTATTATGAAGAAAGGGGGAAAAATACTCATGTCAGATTTTTTGGCAATAGTCGTTGCTGCAATAGTATGCGGAGTATGGGTGTTTTGCACGAGCAAGTTGAAAAAATACTTGAAGCGGAAAGCTAGTTCAAGAAGTTAATCCCTTTTTCTGGGATTGGATAACTAACTAGTTGTCTGCAAGGGTTGAGTTTGATATGATTTTCATCAAAGGCTCAGCCCTTTTCTTTTTTTATTTAAAATTATATTTTATGTTTTGATATAATATGATAAAATATGACTATAAAATTTATGAAAGAGAGAAATATATGAAAATATTTATTTCACATGCAAGTCAGTATGACTATGTAAACAAAATTTATGAACCAATAAAACAATCTGAAATGTATAAAAATAATGAAATTATTTTGCCACATGATGAAAACAAATTATTAAATACGAAAGAAATTATTAAAAATTGTAATCTTATGATTGCAGAAGTATCTTTGCATTCAACAGGGCAGGGAATAGAATTAGCTTGGGCAGACCTTTTTGAAATTCCAGTATTGTGTATATATAAAAAAGGTGAAAAAATAAGTTCAGCTTTAAAGTTTATTACTAATGATTTTATCGAATATGATACTATTGATGATATGATAAATAAAATAACTAATTTTGTAGAAGATTTTTAGCAAATATGATAAAATGAAACATATCATTTAATAATGAGAGGAAGATATATGAATAAATTTGTAAAAGATCATATTAAGAAAATTGTAGAAGTTATAGTTTTACTAGTTATTTTGTTAATATTGGGTAAAATATTTTTTAGCTATAATTTGAATATGACATGGGATTCAAGTGAATATATAGGTTTGGCATCTTTTATAGGAACAGACCAAATGCAATCGAATTGGATAGGTCATAGAGGAGTTGGATTTCCATGGCTTATACATTTAAGTCAAAGTTTGTCTGATATTAAAGTAGATGGTTTCCTTAAACTTATGTTTTCTTTTTATGTCTGTATGATTTTATCAATATATTTGATATATAGAAAATTAAAAAAAGAAGGTTTTTTACAAAACAAGATATTAATATTAGCATTTATAGGATACATAGGAATTTTTATTGCATTAAATCCAATGTTTTTTGGATATTATCACACAGCACTTACTGAATTTGTAGGTATTACGGGAATAGCAGTGATGTCTGTACTTTCTTGGTGGTGGGCAGATTTTACTTGGGAAAAAAATAAGCTAGGAATAATTATTTATCCTATTATTTTCTCTGCAACAACAATACTTCTTTATCATGTTAAGCAATCTTTTGTAGTACTTGCATTATTGCCAATATTGACTGCGTCAATTTTATCTGTATTTAATAATTTTAATTATAAAAATGTAATATCAAAAATTTTGACATTATCATTTGTTGGATTATCACTTTTGCATAGTGTAAAGCTTTGGGGATTTTTTATGTCCTATACTGAGGCTGGAAGTAAATACTATTTAAAATTAATACTTATAGCAATAGCAGTATTATTAGCAACTGTATTTATTGGTTTTGCAATAAATTTATTTCAAAAAAGAAAAAAGAAAAAAATGGCTAATATTTCTAAGGCGATAATTGCTATTTTATTGGTTATTGTTTGTATGATAGTTTTTAATCATTATGATTTGAATGATGAATATGGCAAATATATTCCAGAAGAAGAAATTGCAATAGATGAAACAGAGGTTACACAACAAGTTGAAACAAGTAAAGAAGCAAAAGGAATAGATGTACTTAAAGCAACGACGGCAGCTAGAATAGATAATCGTATAATAATAGGCGTGTTGGGAGATAGAATAGCAACCACATATAATTTTGAAGAATTAGCAACAGATGAAAAAGATGTAATAACAATAGGAGAGAATTTTCAAGTTGAGACATTACCACCTACAATAGATAGGGATTTAATTTCAATTGAAGATAATATCAAAATAGATAAAATATTAGATGGAAAAATAAAAGATATATATTTTAATATTTATAATAATGAAGCAAATGATAAATATTTTGTGTATTTTTATGATAAATCAAATAGTTTTAAAAACCAATTAGACTTTTTTATAAAAATTTGTTTGAACTATCCAAGCCAAGTTTTTAAGATATATAAACAAAATTATTGGAAAATAATATTTGTACAGGAAGGCGATTTTTCACCGTATGAGAGAGAAAACTTTAATATACCATCAAAGATATATATACCAGGAACAGATAATTTAGTTGATGTAAATAAAGATTATGAACAATATATAGAAGAATATAGAAGTGTTATGGAAGAAAATTTAATTTCAGGTAAATTAAACAATTACATGAATAAAAATATACATAGGATTATAACTATAATGGAAATTGCTTTATGGCAAGCACCACTTATGTTATGTATTTCGATAGTAGCATATTTGTATTTTAGAATATTTAATAATACAGAGGAAAATAAAGGTAAAATTAGTTTACTACAATTTATAATTATTTTATTTGCAACGACTTATGGTGGAATAATGAGTTATGTTGTGTTTGGAAGTTCAGTAGATAGATATGTTATTCCAATGACATTAACAGCTTTTGTGGCATATTTTTTAGTTGGATTGTTAGTGTTAGAATTTATTGTACATTTGGTGAAAAAAATAAATTTAGAAAAATCTAAAAAAACAGCAACAAAAAGACAAACAATAAAAAAGTCGAGCATATAAGCAAAAGCCTGTAATTTAGGCGAACATATATACAGTACACATAAAAAATTGAAATGATAATTATATAATAAAGTAACATAAATTATGTGTACAAAACAATGTCGAAAAAAGGCTATAAATAAACTATCCACAAAGTTATCCACATTATCCACAGGTTTCCACAAGTGGATAATAGCTAAAAATGATTTACATAAAATTATTTTTCAAAAAATACTTGACTTCGAAAAATAATTTTTGTACAATATATACATATTAATATATTGCGTTGAAGAAGAGGAAATGTATAAAGAAAGTATTTCCAGTGAGTTTAGGATAGTGCAAACTAAACAATACTTATATATATTTTGGAGCTTTGGAGCAAATTTAATTAAGGTGGGCTAAATGCCAATTAGGGTGGAACCGCGTAAGCAATCGCTTTCGTCCCTAGCGTATGCTAGGGATGCAAGCGATTTTTTGATTCCCTAGCAAATATAAGAAAGGGAGGTACCTATTATGGTAAAATCAATGGAAACAATTGTAAATTTATGTAAGGCTAGGGGATATGTATATCCAGGCTCTGAAATTTATGGAGGTCTAGCAAATTCTTGGGATTATGGCCCTTTGGGAGTAGAATTAAAAAACAACATAAAAAAAGCATGGTTTAAAAAATTTGTACAAGAGACAAAATATAATGTTGGATTAGATGCAGCAATTTTAATGAACCCACAAACTTGGGTTGCATCAGGACATGTTGGAGGATTTAGTGATCCACTTATAGATTGTAAAGAATGTAAAACAAGACATAGAGCAGATAAACTTATTGAAGAATGGGCACATGATAATGGAAAAGATATGATTGCAGATGGTATGTCTGATGCTGAAATGATAAAATTTATGGATGATAACAAAATAGATTGTCCAAACTGTGGAAAACACAATTTTACAGAAATAAGAAAATTTAATTTAATGTTTAAAACATATCAAGGTGTTACAGAAGATGCTAAATCAGAAATATATTTAAGACCAGAAACAGCACAAGGTATATTTGTAAACTTCAAAAATGTATTAAGAACAACTAGAAGAAAAATGCCAATGGGTATAGCACAAATAGGTAAATCATTCAGAAATGAGATTACACCAGGTAATTTCACTTTTAGAACAAGAGAATTCGAACAAATGGAATTAGAATTTTTCTGTAAACCAGGAACTGATTTAGAATGGCATGCATATTGGAAAGATTATTGCAAAGATTGGCTTTTAAATTTAGGTATTAAACCAGAAAATATTAGATTAAGAGATCATGAACCAGCAGAACTTTCTCATTATAGTAATGCAACAACAGATATTGAGTTTACATTCCCATTTGGTTGGGGTGAACTTTGGGGAATTGCAGATAGAACAGACTTCGATTTAAAACAACATATGGAATATTCAAAAGAAGATATGACATATTTAGATCCAGAAACTAATGAAAGATATGTTCCATATTGTATAGAACCATCACTTGGATGTGATAGAGTTGCACTTGCATTCCTTTGCAATAGTTATGAAGAGGAAGAAGTTGGAGAAGGAGATACAAGAATTGTACTTCATTTACATCCAGCAATAGCACCATATAAAGTTGCTATATTACCTTTATCTAAAAAACTAAGTGATAAAGCATCAGATTTATATGCTGACCTTTCAAAAAGCTTTATGTGTGATTATGATGAAGCAGGAAGTATAGGAAAAAGATATAGAAGAGAAGATGAAATTGGAACACCATATTGTATTACAGTTGATTTTGAAACTGAAAATGATGGATGTGTTACAGTAAGAGATAGAGATACAATGCAACAAGAAAGAATAAAAATAGAAGATATTAAAGAATATATAAATTCTAAATTAGAATTCTAAGATAAAGTTTTACAAAAGAAGAGCAGATGTATTTGTGCTCTTCTTTTGATTAACTAATAAAAATGGAAGAAAATAAAAATATTGAAGATAAAAAGTAAATAATGAAAAAAACTGGAAAAACTTTGAAAAAATGGTTGACAAGAGGTGTTATAGAGTAGTATAATATTACTTGCGTAAGATAGAGCGAAGAAGCAGAATGTGGCTACATCTGTAAGGGTGGAGGGAACTTCTGTGGAGTATGTCTTGGCTTAGACCGGGCGATAAGTTTGATAAATGCATACTTATCCAAGACCAAATTATATTTTTTAATACTAAGGAAGGACTTGGATTTTAAAATGTGTATATACGATACACTAGGATGCGTTGATAACTTGCCGTTAGCCATAAGAAAAATATTTAAGGAGGGAAATTTAAAAATGGCAACATCAAACACAAAAGTAGGAAGCGATAAAATCAGAATTAGATTAAAAGCTTATGACCATGTTGTTTTAGAACAGTCTGCTGAAAAAATAGTAGATACTGCTAAAAGAACAGGAGCAAAAGTTTCTGGTCCAGTTCCACTTCCAACAGAAAAAGAAATCGTAACAATATTACGTTCTCCACATAAACACAAAGATTCAAGAGAACAATTTGAAATGAGAACACACAAAAGAGTTATTGATATTCTTTATCCAACACAAAAAACTGTTGATAGTTTAAGTAAACTTGATTTACCAGCAGGTGTTGATATTGAAATCAAATTCTAATTAAAGAATAAGTAGTATGAACGCAACTTGCGTTTGAATACTGACGCTGTATGTAATAAATTAATAAAACAGCCTCAGCAAACCACGCTGGAGAAATTCAGCCAATAGTATTAGGAGGAAAGAAAAGAATGAAAGCAATTATAGGAAAAAAAGTTGGAATGACTCAAATATTTGATGAAAATGGAATAGTTATTCCAGTAACAGTTATAGAAGCTGGTCCTTGTACAGTAGTTCAAGTTAAAACAGTTGAAACTGATGGATACAATGCTGTTCAATTAGGATATGGAGAAGTTAAAGAACATAAAGTTAACAAACCAATAAAAGGACATTATGCAAAAGCAAATGTTAAACCAGCAAAACATTTAAGAGAATTTAGAGCTTGTGAAGATTGTATCGGAGATCAAAAAGTAGGAACAGTTGTTAAAGCTGATGTTTTTGAAACAGGAGATGCAGTTGATATCCAAGGTATAACAAAAGGAAAAGGTTTCCAAGGTGTTATTAAACGTCATGGACAATCAAGAGGACCAATGGGACATGGTTCTATGTATCATAGAAGACCAGGTTCAATGGGACCAACATCTACACCAGGTAGAGTATTTAAAGGTAAAAAATTACCAGGACATATGGGTGTAGATAAAGTTACAATTCAAAACTTAGAAATTGTAAAAGTAGATTTAGATAAAAATGCTATATTAGTTAAAGGTTCAGTACCAGGAAACAAAGGTAGTATATTAAAAATTAGACAAAGCGTAAAAGCATCTAAATAGAAGGAAGGAGGAAAAAGCAAATGGCTAAAATAGATGTATATAATGTAGAAGGAAAGAAAGTTAGCGATATAGAGTTAAATGATGCAGTTTTTGCTGTTGCACCAAACGAAGCTGTTGTACATAGTGTATTAGTTAATTATCTTGCAAATCAAAGACAAGGTACACAAAGCACTAAAACAAGAGCAGAAGTTAGAGGTGGTGGTAGAAAACCATGGAGACAAAAAGGAACTGGTAGAGCAAGACAAGGTTCAATAAGAGCTACACAATGGATTAAAGGTGGTATAGCTTTGGGACCAAAACCTCGTTCATACAAATACAGAATTAATAAAAAAGAAAAGAGATTAGCTATCAAATCATTATTAAGTTCAAAAGTATTAGAAGAAAACTTAATAGTTGTTGATAAATTTGATTTCAAAGAAATCAAAACAAAACAAATGGCTGATGCTATGAAAAATCTAAGAGTTACAGATCAAGCTTTGATTTTATTAGCAGACAAAAATGAAGTTGTTCAAAAATCAGCTAGAAATTTAGACGGAGTTAGAACAAGCTCAGTAGCTACAATAAATGTTTATGATTTATTAAAATATAAAAAATTAGTAGTAACAGTAGATACTGTAAAAAAATTAGAGGAGGTGTATGCTTAGTCATGGTAGCAGAAGAAATTATAATAGCACCAGTTGTTACTGAAAAAAGTAGCGCTGATATGCAAGAAGGTAAATACACTTTCAAAGTTGCAAAAAAAGCAACAAAAGTTGAAATAAGAAAAGCTGTTGAAAAATTATTTGAAGTAAAAGTATTAAATGTTAATACAACAACAGTTAAAGGAAAAGAAAAAAGAGTAGGAGTTCACCAAGGTAGAACTTCTGATTGGAAAAAAGCAATCGTTACTATTGATACTGAGGCTTCAACAAAAACTTACTTAGGTAAAGGTGGAAAAGAAGTTAAAGTTACTAAAAAATACAAAGATTCAATTAGTGAATTTATGGGAGCTTAATTGAATTAAAAAATATCCAGACAAAACTGGGATAATAAAAAATAACTGCGAGCACAGGAAAATTGCTCAATAATTTAGAGTAGAGGGATTAGCAAAAACGAGTATTACAAGGCAAATGAAAGCAGTATCGACGAGACAGTACATAAGTACGGCGAGGAGAACTGATTGAAATTTAACTAAGTAAGACGAAGTTTTTCATAATCCTGAGAGAAAGGAAATAAAAATGGGAATTAGAACTTACAGACCATATACACCATCAAGAAGAAATATGACTTCTTCAACATTTGAAGAAATTACAAAAAAAGAACCAGAGAAATCATTATTAGCATCAAAAAAGAAAAACGCTGGTAGAAATTCTTATGGTAGAATAACAGTTAGACACCAAGGTGGTGGAAACAGACAAAAATATAGAATAATTGATTTTAAAAGACAAAAAGATGATATGTATGCAACAGTTATTGGTATCGAATATGATCCAAACAGAAGTGCAAATATCGCTTTAATCGAATATGAAGATGGAACAAAAGCTTACATCTTAGCTCCAAAAGGTTTAACAGATGGAGATAAAGTTATTTCTGGAACAAAAGTTGATATTAAACCAGGTAATGCAATGCCAATCGAAAGCATTCCAGTTGGTACAATGATTCATAATATCGAACTAAATCCAGGACAAGGTGGAAAATTAGTTAGAGGAGCTGGTCAAGAAGCTCAATTAATGGCAAAAGAAGGAGCTTATGCTCATGTTAGACTTCCATCAGGAGAAATGAGATTAGTTCTTGTAAGATGTAGAGCTACAATCGGAACAATCGGAAACAGCGACCACGAAAATATTAAATTAGGTAAAGCTGGTAGAAAAAGACATATGGGTATTAGACCTACTGTTAGAGGATCTGTTATGAACCCTAATGATCACCCTCATGGTGGTGGTGAAGGTAGAGCACCAGTTGGACATAGTGGACCTATGACTCCTTGGGGTAAACCAGCATTAGGATACAAGACAAGAAATAAAAAGAAATTATCTAACAAATTTATAGTTAAGAGAAGAAAATAAGGAAGGAGAAAACTAAATGTCAAGATCAAGTAAAAAAGTTCCTTTCATAGCTCCTGAATTATTAAAGAGAGTTGAAGCTATGAACGAATCAGGTAAAAAAGAAGTTTTAAAAACATGGTCAAGAGCATCTACAATCTACCCTCAAATGGTTGGACACACAATAGCTGTTCATGATGGTAGAAAACATGTACCAATTTACATTTCAGAAGAAATGATTGGACATAAATTAGGTGAATTTGCTCCAACAAGAACTTTCAAAGGACACGCAGGAGATAAAACTACAAAAAAATAATATAAAATAAGTGATTTTGAGAAATCACACATATCAAGGTAGATAACCTTGTTGTTAGGAAAAATTGAAAAATTTTTCTACACAATAAAATGAGGAGGAAAAGAAAAGTGGAGGAAAAGAATCAAGCTACAATAGTAGAAGCAAAAGCTACTTTAAGTTATGCTAGAATTTCAGCAAGAAAAGTTAAAATAGTAGCAGATTTAATTAGAGGTAAAAAAGTTGATGAAGCTTTAACAATAGTTAAATTTGCACCAAAAGCATCAGCAGAAATTTTAGAAAAATTATTAAAATCAGCTATTGCAAATGCTGAAAATAATCACTTTATGAATAGAAGTAACCTTTATGTTGCAGAAGTTTATGCAAACCAAGGACCTACTTTAAAAAGAATAAGACCAGCTGCAAAAGGTTCAGCTGTTAGAATTAGAAAAAGAACAAGTCATATAACAATAGTTTTAAGAGAGAGTAAATAAGAGAAAGGAGGATATTTACGACATGGGACAAAAAGTTCATCCAAATGGAATAAGAGTAGGTGTTATTAGAGATTGGAGTTCAAAATGGTATGCAGATTCTAAAAATTTTAGCGACTACTTAGTTGAAGATCAAGAAATTCGTAAATATGTAAAGAAAAAGCTATTTATTAGTGGAATTTCAAAAATAGAAATAGAAAGAACCGCTAAATGTGTAAAAGTAAATGTTTATACAGCTAAACCAGGTTTAGTAATAGGAAAAGGTGGAAATCTTTCAGAAGCTTTAAAAGCTGAATTAGAAAAAATGATAAATAAAGAAGTTAATTTGAATATTGTTGAGGTTAAGAATGTTGATATTGATGCTCAATTAGTAGCAGAAAATATTGCAGGTCAATTAGAGAGAAGAATTTCTTTTAGAAGAGCCATGAAACAATGTATGCAAAAAGCTATGAAATCAGGTGCATTAGGTATCAAAACTGCTGTATCTGGAAGATTAGGTGGAGCTGATATGGCTAGAACAGAATTCTACAAAGACGGAACTATACCTTTACAAACTTTAAGAGCTGATATTGATTATGGTTTCGCAGAAGCTGATACAACTTATGGAAAAATAGGTGTAAAAGTTTGGATTTATAAAGGCGAAATCCTTAAAGCTAAACAAACAGCAAAAGGAGGTAATAACTAATGCCAGTAATGCCAAAAAGATCAAAATATAGAAAAATGCAAAAAGGAAGAAATAGAGGAAAAGCAACAAGAGGAAATGTAGTAAATGAAGGAGAATTCGGATTACAAGCTACAACAGCAGGATGGATTAAAGCTAATCAAATCGAAGCTGCCAGAGTTGCAATGACTCGTTACATTAAAAGAGGTGGTAAAGTTTGGATTAAAATATTCCCAGACAAACCAGTTACTAAAAAACCAGCTGAAACTCGTATGGGTAAAGGTAAAGGTGCACCAGAATATTGGGTAGCAGTAGTAAAACCAGGAAGAGTTATGTTTGAAATAGCAGGCGTTTCAGAAGAAATAGCAAGAGAAGCTTTAAGATTAGCATCTCATAAATTACCTGTTCAAACAAAATTCGTAAAAAGAGAAATTGAAGTAGGTGGTGATCAAGTTGAAGAATAATAAAATTAAAGAAATGTCTTCACCAGAGCTAGAAAAAGAGCTAAGTGAATTAAAAACTGAATTATTCAAGTTGAGATTTAGCCTAGCTACTAACGGATTAGATAATCCTATGAAAATAAAAGAAGTTAGAAAAAATATAGCTAGAATAAAAACTGAACTTAGACAAAGAGAATTAAAAGCAAATTAATTTAAGAAAGGAGTAATCCCTAATGGAAGAAAGAAATCTTCGTAAATCAATGATTGGTACAGTTGTTTCTGATAAAATGGACAAAACAGTAGTTGTTGCTGTTGAAACAAGTGTTGCTCATCCAATTTACAAAAAAACAGTTAAGAGAACATATAAATTAAAAGCTCATGACGAAGAAAACAATTGCAAAGTTGGAGATAAAGTTTTAGTTATGGAAACAAGACCTTTATCAAAAGACAAAAGATTTAGAGTTGTTGAAATCGTTGAGAAAGCAGTAATCAAATAATAATAAAAGGAGGACTTAATTGTCATGGTACAACAACAAAGTAGACTAAAAGTTGCTGACAACACTGGTGCAAGAGAATTAATGTGCATTAGATGTTTAGGTGGTTCACATAGAAAATATGCTGAAATAGGAGATGTTATAGTTGCTTCTGTTAAATCAGCTACACCAGGTGGTGTTGTTAAAAAAGGTGAAGTTGTAAAAGCTGTCGTTGTAAGAAGTAAAAAAGGCGCAAGACGTGCTGATGGTTCTTATGTTAAATTTGACGAAAATGCAGCAGTTATAATTCGTGAAGATGGAACACCAAAAGGAACTCGTATATTTGGACCAGTAGCTAGAGAATTGAGAGATAAAAATTATCTAAAAATATTATCTTTAGCTCCAGAAGTTTTATAAAAAGAGGTGAAAAAATTGAAGATAAAAAAAGGTGATAAAGTTCAAGTTTTATCTGGAAATGATAAAGGTAAAACAGGAGAAGTTATAGAAATAATGCCTAAAATAAATAAAGTAATTGTTAAAGGTGTTAATGTTAGAAAAAAACATATCAAACCTAGAAAACAAGGTGAAGAAGGTGGAATTATACCAACAGAGTGTGCAATCCCAGTTTCAAAAGTTAATGTTGTATGTTCAAAATGCAATAAAGCAACAAGAATAGGATATGTAATAGAAAAAGGTGAAAAAGTTCGTGTTTGTAAAAAATGCGGTGCGAAATTAAAATAAGAAAAAAGGAGGACCTAAGTAATGGAAATGCTTAGAGAACAATACGAAAAAGAAGTAGTTCCAGCATTAATGAAAAAATTTAACTATAATTCAGTAATGCAAGTTCCAAAACTTGAAAAAATAGTTATAAATATGGGTTTAGGTGAGACAAAAGATAATCCTAAAGCGTTAGATAATGCTATGAACGATTTAAGTATAATTACAGGACAAAGACCTATCGTAACAAAAGCTAAAAAATCAATTGCAGCTTTTAAATTAAGAGAAGGTGCTAAAATAGGATGTAAAGTAACATTAAGAGCAGGAAAAATGTATGATTTTGCTTACAAACTATTTAATGTAGCTCTTCCAAGAGTAAGAGATTTTAGAGGTGTTTCTGGAAATTCATTTGATGGTAGAGGAAACTACTCAATGGGAATTAAAGAACAACTTATTTTCCCAGAAATCGAATATGATAAAGTTGATAAGTTAAGAGGAATGGATATTATATTTGTAACAACTGCAAAAAGCGATGAGGAAGCAAAAGAGCTACTTACACTTTTAGGAATGCCATTCAAAAACTAAGAAAGGAGTCTATAATGGCTAAAAAATCATTAAAAGTAAAATGTGCAAGACCACAAAAATATAAAACAAGAGAATATAATAGATGTAAACTTTGTGGAAGACCACATTCATATATTAGAAAATATGGTATTTGCCGTGTTTGTTTTAGAGAATTAGCTCATAAAGGTGAGATACCAGGAGTTAAGAAAGCAAGCTGGTAAAGCTTATTAGATCGTTTTAATGAAAAACTTCGTCTAACTGTGTTGAGCTTTGTTAACAATGAAAATCACGTACCTTAGTATGCTCATTTCATTATTAACTCGTTTGCCTTGTTATACTCGTTTTTGATTAAAACTAAAAAGAGTAAATGTCACTATTTAATAAAGCATATATTGTTTTAGATATTAGTTCAAAACTCTGAATAATAATTATTAAAAGAAAAAGGAGGGTAAACATGAATACAACAGACCCAATAGCAGATATGTTGACAAGAATAAGAAATGCAAATAGTGCAAAATTTAAAACAGTAGATGTTCCAGCATCTAAAATGAAAAAAGCTATTGCAGAAACTTTACTTGAAGAAGGATATATAAAAGCTTTTGAAGAAATAGAAGACAATATCCAAGGAATTATTAGAATTACTTTAAAATATGATGAGAAAGGTAATAGAGTAATAGATGGATTAAGAAGAATCAGTAAACCTGGTTTAAGAATTTATGCATCTAAGGATGAATTACCAAAAGTATTAAATGGTTTAGGTATCGCTTTAATTTCAACTTCAAAAGGAATTATGACAGATAAAAAAGCTAGAGAAGCAGGCATCGGAGGAGAAGTACTAGCATACATCTGGTAATTTTATTGAGTAGAAGATTAAGATATGGCGAAAAGATTTTTAAATCATAATTAACCAAATATATAATTAAAAAGGAGGAGACATAAAATGTCTAGAATAGGAAATAAACCTATTACAGTACCAGAAGGTGTTGAAGTTAAATTAGATGGTCAAAACCTTACTGTAAAAGGACCTAAGGGAACATTATCAAAAGAATTTCATAAAAATATGAAAATTACAGTTGATGGAAATGTTCTTAAAGTTGAAAGACCAGATGATGAACCAGCAAATAGAAGTTTACATGGTTTAACAAGAACTTTAATAAGCAATATGATCGAAGGAACTGTTAAAGGTTTTGAAAGAAAATTAGAAGTAAATGGTGTTGGATATAGAGCACAAAAACAAGGAACAAAATTAGTTTTAACATTAGGATACTCTCATCCAGTAGAAATGGAAGCACCAGAAGGAATTACTTTCGATGTTCCAAATCCTAACGAAATAATCGTTAAAGGTATGGATAAAGAACTTGTTGGTCAAACAGCAGCTGTTATCAGAACAAAGAGACCACCAGAAGTTTATAGAGGAAAAGGTATTAAATACGCAGAAGAAGTAATTAGACGTAAAGAAGGTAAAGCAGGTAAAAAATAGAAACAGGTTAAACTAGTAAATTTTAGGGGTATATTTAATCCCTTAAAATAAAAGATATTAGAGGAATTAAATATGCCCCTAGAACAAACCTAGAAAGGAGAATATAAATGATTTCTAAAATAGATAGAAAAGCAGAAAGAGTAAGACGTCATAAAAGAGTTCGTAATAAAATAAGTGGAACAGCTGACTGTCCAAGATTAGCTGTTTGCAAAACAAATAAAAATATTATTGCTCAAATTATTGATGATGAAACTGCAAAAACAATTATATATGTTTCAACATTAGATAAAGAAATTAAAACTAAAAAAGCTAATAAAGAGGCTGCTAAGGAAGTTGGAACAGCAATTGCTAAAAAAGCTTTAGCTGCAAAAATTGATACAGTAGTTTTTGATAGAGGTGGATTTATATATCATGGAGTTGTTAAAGAATTAGCCGAAGCAGCTCGTGAAGCAGGTTTAAAATTCTAATTTTAAAGAAGGAGGAAAAGTTAACTCATGGAGGAAAGAACAGTTGAATTAAAAGAAAAAGTTGTTGCTATAAATAGAGTTGCAAAAGTTGTTAAAGGTGGTAGAACATTTAGATTCAGCGCTGTTGTTGTTGTTGGAGACGAACAAGGACATGTAGGTGTTGGAAACGGTAAAGCTGCCGAAGTTCCAGATGCAATTAAAAAAGCTATTGAAGAAGCTAAGAAAAACTTAGTTACTGTACCAATCGTTGGAACAACTATACCACATGAATTTGTTGGTAGATTTGGTAGTGCTAGCGTTATCTTAAAACCAGGAGCAGAAGGTTCTGGAGTTATCGCTGGTGGTAGCGTAAGACCAGTATTAGAATTAGCTGGTTATAAAGATATAAAAACAAAAGTTGTTGGAACAAACAACCCAAGAAATGTAGTTTATGCTACAATTGAAGCCTTAAAGAGCATGAAAACTGCTGAAGAAGTTGCAAAAAAAAGAGGCAAAAAAGTTAGCGAAATTTTATAAGATAGGTGGACATAATGAAATCAAAGATTTCTATGTCCAAATGTATAAAAAGTTATATTTTTATACTAGTATAGGTAGCCTAACTTTGTAATTTTAAAAATTTATTTTCAAAATTACAATAAATATATTGATATTAAATAATTGATAATATATAATGAATTCAAACTAGAGGAGGTGCGAAAATGGAATTAGGAAATTTACATCCAGCTACAAAAAGAGAAACTAAAAAAAGAGTTGGTCGTGGAATCGGATCTGGTTTAGGAAAAACTTCTGGAAGAGGACATAAAGGACAAAAAGCAAGATCTGGTGGTGGTGTAAGAAGAGGCTTTGAAGGAGGTCAAACACCATTATATAGAAGATTACCAAAAAGAGGATTTAATAATATTCATGCTAATACATATACAGAAGTAACTTTAACAATGCTTAACAAATCAGAAGCAACAGAAGTTACAGCTGAAACATTGTTAGCAGAAGGAATTATTGGAAAAATAAATGATGGAATAGTTGTTTTAGGAACAGGAAGCTTAGATAAAAAATTAACAGTTAAAGCAACAAGATTTACTAAATCAGCTGCAGAAAAAATCGAAGCTGCGGGTGGAAAGATTGAGGTGGTTTAATTGTTTAAGACTATTAAAAATGCTTTAAAAACACCAGAGGTTAGAAAAAAAATATTATATACATTACTATTAATAGTAATATTTAGATTTGGATGTTATTTAACAGTTCCAGGTGTAGATACATTTACATTAGCTGAGCAAATGAACTCAGCTACTGGAAGTGTAGCAGGACTTATAAATACAATATCTGGTGGGGCTTTTTCAAGATTGTCAATTTTTGCGATGACAATCACTCCATATATCACATCATCAATTGTTATTCAATTGTTAGCTATGATTATACCTTCATTAGAAAAAGCAATTAAAGAAGGTGGAGAAGCTGGAAAAGAAAAAATCAATAAATATACAAAAATACTAAGTATAGTATTATCAGCTGTTGAAGCTATTGGTATTTATTTATCATATAGCTCATCAGGAATATTTATAAATCCAGGATTTTTAACTGGTTTAGTTGTTGTAATGTCTTTAATGACAGGTACAGCAATCCTTATGTGGCTTGGTGAACAAATCACAAATAAGGGAATTGGAAATGGTGTTTCAATGATTATTTTCATTGGTATTATTTCAGGTTTACCATCAGGAATAATTACTTTATGGAACTTAATTGTAGTAAATGGTGCGATTAGTACTGTTGGAATTGTGACATCACTTGCAATTATTTTTGGAGCTATGCTTTTAGTAGCTGGTGTTGTATTCGTACAACAAGCCGAAAGAAGAGTTCCAGTACAATATGCAAAAAAAGTTGTTGGAAGAAAAATGTATGGTGGACAAAATACTCATATACCACTTAAACTTGCTATGGCAGGTGTTATACCAGTAATTTTTGCATCATCATTTATGACTTTCCCAGCAATGGTATTACAAATATTTGCTGCTGATGCAGTAAATAGTGGTACAGGCTTTTTAGCAGGATTATATAAATTCTCAATTGCAACATCTTCATCAGCTGTTGGTTGGGGATATAGTTTAGCAAATGCGATAGTATATTTCTTACTAATTGTAGGATTTACATTCTTCTATACTTATGCTACATTCAATCCAGCAGAAGTTTCTAATAACATTAAAAAACAAGGTGGATTTATTCCAGGTGTTAGAGCAGGAAAACCTACAACAGAATATTTAAAAGGAATTTTAAATAAATTAACAGTTTTCGGTTCTATATTTTTAAGTATTATAGCAATTTTACCTATGTTACTTAGATTTACAACTTTGAACTTGTCTTTTGGTGGAACATCAATATTAATTGTTGTTGGTGTTGCATTAGAAACTGTACAACAACTAGAATCTCAATTAATGATGAGACATTATAAAGGATTCTTAGAAAAATAATAAGTGTATATATTTAAAACGAATATTAGTAAAAGTGCCTTTTGGCACTTTGCTATTGTTCGTTTTAATGTGTTTTTTTAACTTTTAATTTTAGATGATGATTAAAATATAGTTCAAAAATTAATATATTGAAATAAAATTTAAAAAAGCACATTAAGCAAAATAAGTAGATATTAACGAATTCAGAAATATTTGTGATGTTTTATAAAATTTGCACAAATATATGTAACTTAACTTTGTTCTTTCAGAAAGTTCAATAGAACTTTCTTACATAATAAAAATAAATGGAGGAAATAATTATGATCATTATTATGTTAGGTGCACCAGCTTCTGGAAAAGGAAGTGTTTCAGAAATTCTTGCAAAGGAATTAAATATTCCAACAGTTTCTAGTGGGGATATTTTTAGAAAACATATTAGCGAAGGAACTGAAATTGGTAAAAAATTGAATGAATATGTTACAAAAGGAGAATTAGTACCAGATAGCATAGTTTTAGAAATGCTAGAAGCAAGATTAGATGAAGCTGATGCAAAAGATGGAGTTATTCTTGATGGATTTGTTAGAACAATTCCACAAGCAGAAGCATTAGATAAAATGCTAGAAGCAAGAAATCAAAAAATAGATGCTGTTGTAAACTTAGAAACTCCAACAGAAGAAATTCTTGAAAGAGTTACAAACAGAAGAATTTGCAGAAAATGCAAAGCTGTATATAATACTGTTTTACATCCATCAAAAGTTGAAGGTGTTTGCGATAACTGTGGTGGTGAATTATATCAAAGAGATGATGATACATTAGAAAAAGCAAAAAACAGATTAGAAGTATATTATAGAGAAACAGCTCCACTTACAGAATATTATAAAAATACAGGAGTATTATATTCAACAACTTTAAGTGTTGCAATTAATAGAATGAAAGACGAAGTTGCACAGGATGTTCTTGAATATTTAAGAAACAAATAATATTTTAGTTACATGATGTTGAAACAAAAAGAGGAGATTTTTAAATGATAACTATAAAATCTAAAAAAGAAATAGAGTTAATGAAAGAAGCAGGAAGACTTACTGCATTAACCTATGACTATATTGAAAAAGTTATAAAACCTGGTATGTCTACTTTTGAATTAGATAAATTAGCAGAAAATTTTATAAGACAAAATGGAGGCATTCCAGCAGAAAAAGGTTATCCAAGTGGTATGAGAGGAGTACCAAATTTTCCAGGTTCATTATGTATTTCAATAAATGATGTTGTAATACATGGAATACCATCTAAAAATACTATTATAAAAGATGGTGATGTTGTTAGTGTAGATACAGTAGTACAAAAAAATGGATATATGGGAGATGCAGCAAGAACTTATTTAGTTGGAAATTGCTCTAATGAAGCTAAGGAGTTAGTCGAAGTTACAAAACAAGCTTTTTATGAAGGATTAAAAATGGCTAAACCTGGCAATAGAGTTGGAGATATATCTCATGCAGTAGAAACTTATGTTAAAAGTTTTGGTTTTAGTTTGGTTAGAGAATTTCAAGGACATGGAATTGGAAAAGAAATGCATGAAGATCCAGGAGTTCCTAATATAGGAAAAGCTGGTAAAGGACCAAGATTGGAACCAGGCATGACAATATGTATAGAACCAATGGTAATAGTAGGGAAACCAGACATTTGGGAACTTGAAGATGGTTGGTCAATTGCAACACAAGATGGAAGTTTATCAGCACATTATGAAAATACAATTTTAATTACAGAAAAAGAGCCAAAAATCTTGACAATTGCCTAAAAATGTTATATACTATACTAGCTTATTATAGTGAAAAAGTTAAAATTTGCCTATTTTCTAGGCGTTACAGCCTAAATTTTGGCAAAAAGTAGGAGGGAACTAACTTGTCTAAAGAAGATGTTATTGAAGTAGAAGGAACTGTTGTGGAAACACTACCAAATACTAATTTTAAGGTTGAACTTGAAAATGGACATCAAGTATTAGCTCACATTTCAGGAAAACTTAGAATGAATTATATAAAAATTCTTCCAGGCGATAAAGTAAAATTAGAATTATCACCATACGATTTATCAAAAGGTCGTATTACATGGAGAGCTAAATAGTATTAAAGAAAGTATTAACCCAAAAAAATAATAAGAGAAGTTAGAAAGAGGAGGAAGAGAAATGAAAGTAAGACCATCAGTTAAGAAAATGTGTGAAAAATGCAAAGTAATTAAAAGAAAAGGTGTTATTAGAGTAATTTGCGAAAACCCAAAACACAAACAAAGACAAGGTTAATTTTTAACCAAAATAAAATTTTAGATATTAACACAAGTATGTGCGGCTGTCAGTAGTTATACTGATTTCATATTTGTGTTTATATATATTATTGGGGAAAGTTTTTAAGTACTACCTTTTGGTACATTTCAAGCTTAGATTCTTAAACCAAAAGCAAAACAAAAAAGAAAGATAAAAATTTGGAGGTGCTAAAATTTATGGCTCGTATAGCAGGAGTAGATTTACCTAGGGAAAAAAGAGTAGAAATAGGACTTACATATGTTTATGGTATAGGACTATCTAGCTCACAAAAAATTCTTAAAGAAGCTGGGGTTAATCCAGATACTAGGGTAAAAGATTTAACAGACGATGAAGTTGCTAAAATTAGAAAAGCTATGGATGGATACAAAGTTGAAGGTGATTTAAGAAGAGAAGTAGCTTTAAATATTAAAAGACTTACAGAAATAGGATGTTACAGAGGAATTAGACATAGAAGAGGATTACCTGTAAGAGGACAAAGAACAAAAACTAATGCTCGTACAAGAAAAGGACCAAGAAAATTAGTAAGCAAGAGCAAAGCAGCTAAATAGCATATAGCTAATGGAAAATTATAAGGAGGAAAAACCAAATGGCAAAAGCTAACGTAAAGAAAACAGTTGTTAGAAGAAGAGAGAGAAAAAACATAGATAAAGGTTCAGCTCATATTCATTCTAGCTTTAATAATACAATAGTTTCAATAACAGATACTCAAGGTAATGTTATATCTTGGGCTAGTGCAGGTGGACTTGGATTTAAAGGTTCAAGAAAAAGTACACCTTTCGCAGCTGGTCAAGCTGCTGAAACAGCTTCAAAAGCTGCAATGGAACATGGATTAAAAACAGTTGATGTTTATGTTAAAGGACCAGGTGCTGGTCGTGAAGCTGCAATCAGAGCTTTACAAACAGCTGGATTAGAAATAACAATGATTAAAGATGTTACTCCAATACCTCACAATGGTTGTAGACCACCAAAAAGAAGAAGAGTATAGGATTAACAGAGAATATTTTATTTTAAAATTTAAGAAAGAGGTGTAATAATCACATGGCAAGATATAAAGATGAGCAATGTCGTATATGCCGTAGAGAAGGACAAAAGTTATTCTTAAAAGGTTCAAGATGTTATTCTGATAAATGTAGTGTTACTAGAAGAAATTATGCTCCTGGTCAACACGGACAAAAAAGAACAAAACTTTCTGAATACGGTACTCAATTAAGAGAAAAACAAAAAACAAAATCATTCTATGGAGTAGGAGAAAAACAATTTAGAGGTTATTTCCAAATGGCTTCTAATAAAAAAGGTATAACAGGTACAAACTTACTTCAAATATTAGAAACAAGATTAGATAATGTTGTTTACAGACTAGGATTTGGTTCTTCAAGACCACAAGCTAGACAAATGGTAACACATGGAAATTTTGAAGTTAATGGCAAAAAAGTTGATATAGCTTCTTATTTAGTAAAACCAGGAGATGTAATTACAGTTAGAGAAATTAGAAAAGACAATCCTGTTATTAAAGCAAATGTTGAAGCTGGTGCTACAAGACCAGTTCCAGAATGGTTAGAACTAAATAGCGAAAAATTAAGTGGAAAAGTTATTAGATTAGTAAATAGAGAAGAGATTGATTTATCAGTTGAGGAACACTTAATTGTTGAGTTATACTCTAAATAATAGTATAAACACTTAGGAGTACATGCGTAAGAGGTAAAATTTATAGAGGTTATAATAGACCTATTTAGGAGGTAAAAATGATTGAATTTGAAAAACCAAATATTGAATGTGTGGAAACAGACGATAAGAGGAATTATGCAAAATTCATATGTGAACCATTAGAGCGTGGTTATGGTATGACAATAGGAAATTCATTAAGAAGAATTCTATTATCTTCACTACCAGGAGCTGCAATAACAAGTGTTAAAATAAATGGCGTAGTACATGAATTTTCTACAATACAAGGTGTTGTAGAAGATGTTCCTGAGTTAATTGTTAATTTAAAAAATGTAAGATTAAAAGTATTTGATAATGATGAGAAAATTATTAGAATAGATCATAAAGGTGCTGGTGAAGTAACAGCAGGAGATATCACTACTGATGGTACAGTTGAAATATTAAATCCAGAACTACATATTGCAACAACATCTGCAAATTGCGATTTACACATGGAAATGACAGTAAATAGAGCAAGAGGATACAATGTTGCAGAAAAAAATAAAAAAGATAATAGTCCAATTGATGTATTACCAATTGATTCTATCTTTACACCAGTAAAGAAAGTAAATTATACAGTTGAAAATACAAGGGTTGGTCAAATGGTTGACTACGATAAATTAACAATAGAAGTATGGACAGACGGAAGTTTAAAACCTTTTGAAGCTTTGAGTTTAGCTGCAAAAGTAATGGTAGGACATTTAGAACTATTTATAGATTTATCTGAAACAGCTAGAAATACACAAGTTATGGTTGAAAAAGAAGAATCTAAGAAGGAAAAAGTTTTAGAAATGCCAATTGAAGAACTTGAACTTTCTGTAAGATCATACAATTGTTTAAAAAGAGCTGGTATAGCAACAGTTGAAGATTTAGCAAATAAATCACAAGAAGATATGATGAAAGTTAGAAACTTAGGTAAAAAATCATTAGATGAAGTTACAAATAAACTTATTGCATTAGGTTTAAGCTTTACATCAGAAGAAGATTAAGATTAAGGAAGGTGAAATAAAGTGGCAGGTACAAGAAAACTTGGAAAACCAACAGATCAAAGATTAGCAATGTTAAAAACACAAACTACTGATTTGATTTTAAATGGTAAAATAGTTACTACGGAAGCAAGAGCAAAAGAAGTAAAAGCTATGGCTGATAGCATTATAGCATTAGCAGTTAAAGAACACAAAAACTTTGAAGAAGTTGATGTTAAAGTTGTTAAAGCTAAATTAGATAAAAATGGTAAAAAAGTTACTGAAAAAGCTACAAGCAAAAATGGTAAAGAATATTTAAAAGTTGTTAAAGAAACAACAACAGAAAAAAGACAAAAAGATATGCCATCTAGATTAAGTGCTAGAAGAAATATTATGAAAAAAGTTAACAAAGTTGAAGGTGTTGACTTATTAGATAAATTATTCAACGAATTAGCTCCAAAATATGAAGGTAGACAAGGTGGTTATACTAGAATATTGAAAATGGAACCAAGACGTGGAGATAATGCAGAAATGGCAATTTTACAATTATTATAATTGATGAGAAAATAGAACCCTAAACAAAGGGTTTTATTTTTTTGTAAAAAAAAGTTGTATTTTGTAGAAGGTAATGATAAAATTATTAGGTACACGCAAACAAAAGAAAGGTAAAACACATAAAATGAAAAAAACATTAATGGATATTTTAAAAAAATGTAAATGGCTATTTGTTATAATTATTGTTTTTGTAATTGCAAATATGTATTTTTTAACTTTTCCAGCTAGAATTATTGGAGATATAATAGATTTATTGTACGATATAGAGAGTAATAAAACTGAAATAGTAAACAATTTAGTTTACTTAATTTTAGTATCTATTGCTCTATTATTTATTAGGTTGCCTTGGAGAAGCGTTTCATCATTTACTTCAAGAACTTTTGAAATGTTATTGAAAAATAAGATTTTTGATCAATTTTTAAAAATTAAAATGTCGAATATACAAAACATTAAAAATGGAGAATTAATGTCATATTTTACACAAGATGTTTCGGAAATGAGGGCATTTTTTTATAAAGTAATTTCTTATGGAACTAGAATTGTTGCAACTATGATTATAGTTACATATACAATGATGAAAGGTGTTAATGCAAAACTAACACTGGCGACATTGTGTCCTATTGTTGTAACAGCATTTTTAGTAGTAAAAATAAAAAAATATGTAGAACAAAACTTTAAAAAATCTCAAAAATATTTTACAGCTTTATCTGAGTATGTTCAAGAAAGTACAGATGCAATAAGAACTACAAAGGCATATTCAGGAGAAAATGCAAAATTAAAAGAATTTATAAGAAAAAATAAAGTTTTAAGATCAAGTAATATTGCAGTTGAAATGCATTCAACTCTTTTATCAATATGTATTAAAATTTGTTTTGGTTTATGTTATGGTATATCTTTAATATATGGATCAAAATTGGTATTGGAAAATAGTATCACAGTAGGTGAATTTACAGCTTTTCAAGGATATATAGGATTATTTGTAGGACCAGTAGAATGGTTACCAAGCTTAATTTCAAGAGGAAAAAGAGCAGCATTAGCATATAAAAGATTAGATAAAGTATTTAAGTTAGAAAAAGAAAAGATTTTACCAATTTCTGATAATAAAGAAGCTATGATTTCAGGAAATATTGTAATAAAAAATTTAACTTATAATTATCCAGCTAATATTGAAGTTGCACTTAAAAGTATTAATTTAGAAATAAAACAAGGTCAGAAGTTAGGAATTATAGGAACAATAGGAAGTGGAAAGACAACACTTGCCAATTTATTACTTAGATTATATCAAGTAAAAAATAATACTATATTTATTGGTGATAGAGATATAAATGATATAGAAATAACTAATTTGAGAAAAAGTATTTGCTATATTACACAGGACAATTTTTTATTTTCTACAACATTGCGTGATAATATTAGTTTGTTTAAAGAAGGTTATAAAGATAGTGATATTAGTGAAAGTACGAAAAATGCTTTAATATATGATGATATATCACAAATGAAAGATGGTATAAATACTGTAATTGGAGAGCGAGGAGTAGATTTATCTGGTGGTCAGAAGCAAAGAATTGTAATTTCAAGAGCTTTCTTACTTAGAAGTAATATTGTTATTTTTGATGATACTTTTTCTGCACTAGATAATAAAACGGAAGAGCAAGTTTTGAAAAATGTTAATGAAATATGTAAGGATAAAACTTGTATAATTATTTCAAATAGAATTTCAGATATAAAAGATGCAGACAATATAATAGTTTTAGATGATGGACAGATAGTTGAAGAAGGAAAGCATCAAGCTTTGCTAGGATATAATGGATTATATAAGAAATTTTATGATAAACAATCTTCAAAAGATGAAATAAATGTATAAGGAGTAAAAAATGAAAAATAAAACTCTAATTAGAGTTAAAAAGATGTTAAAACCTCATATTAAAGCAATTTTAATTATAAGTTTTTTAGCTTTATTAGTAAGTATTGGAGAAATTGTAAAACCATATTTAATAAAAATTGTTATAGATGAATATTTATCTAAAAAAATATATACAAATGGAATAATTACAGTAGGAATGATTGGAGCTATTTATATAGGAATAGTTTTATTAGGAAATGCGATTGATTTAATTGCAAGAATGGCGACTAGTATAATTGGTGAAGATGTTATTTATGAATTAAGAAATAAATTATTTAGATATACTCAGTACGCCAATATTCCATTTCATGATAAAACTTCGGCTGGAAAACTTTTTGTGCGAATAACAAATGATGTTGAAGATATTTCTACTTTATTTAAAGAAGTTGTATCAACTATTATAAAAGACATAATTTTAATTATAGGAATTATTGTCATTATGTTGATATTTAGTGTAAAACTAAGTTTATTAACTTTTTTAGTAATACCATTTGTTATATTATTTACAGGAGTAATGACTATATTACTGAATAAGATTTATGACAAATCAAAAATTATAAGGACTAATTTAAACACTTTTTTAGCGGAATCAATATATGGTTCAAAAGTTATAAAAATTTTTAATATACAAAAAGAAAAAAGAATTGAATGTGAGGGATATACAAGAGATTTTAGAAATACAAGATTTCAAGAAGGAATAATTCAAGCTTTACTTCCAGCCATTATGACAATTTTGGAGAATATAGCAGTTACAATTATTGTATTAGTTTGTACATATAAAGTATATGGAATTACATTAGAAGTTGGACTGGCGTATGTTTTTATAACATACATAAAACAATTATTTGAACCAATTACAAGAATAGTTGAAAACATAGAAGTTGTAGAAGAGGCAGTTGTTTCAATAAATAAAGTATATGATATACTAGATGAAAAAGAGAATTTAGAAAATCTTGAAAATGGAATAGAATTAAATAAAATTGAAGGAAAAATAGAATTTAGAAATGTATGGTTTTCTTATGATAATGAAAACTGGGTTTTAGAAGATGTTAGTTTTGTAGTAGAACCAGGAGAGAGTATTGCTTTGGTAGGTAAAACAGGTTCTGGAAAAACAACAATAACTAATTTAATAAATAGATTTTATGAAATTCAAAAAGGCGAAATTTTAATAGATGGTATAAATATCAAAGATATTAATATTAGAAGTTTGAGGAGCCATATAGGAATAATTTTACAAGATCCTTTTATATTTGCAGAAAGTATTAAAGATAATATAAAATTAAATAAAAATATTTTAGATGAGGATATTTATTCTGCAATTGAACTTGCCTCAGCAAATGAATTTATTTATTCACTTCCAAACGAAATAGATGAAATATCAAATGAAAGAGGAAATTCATATTCAGCTGGTCAAAAACAGTTATTAGCTTTTGCAAGAATTTTTGCGCATAATCCAGATATATTTGTTTTAGATGAAGCAACAGCTAATATAGATACATATACAGAAGGTTTGATTCAAAAATCAATAGACAGATTGTCAAAAGAAAAGACAGCAATATTTATTGCACATAGATTATCAACTATTGTTAATGTTGATAAAATTATAGTATTAAGTAATGGTAGAATAATAGAGGAAGGAAATCATACTGAATTGCTAGAAAAAGGCGGATATTACGCTAAATTATACAATTCATATTACGAAAGTTTAGGTTAAAATGAAAAAAATAGTAAAAACAGAAGATAAAATATTAATAATGTTAGCTTTTTTTAGTATATCTGTGGGATTATGGGGAAATTTTAGACAACTATGGTTACAAGATAATGGATTAGAAGCTAGTATAATTGCAAAGTTACTTAGCATATCAACTTTAATTTGTGCTATGTTCATATTTATAATATCCAAGAAAATAAAAATTGATAAATTAAAAAATTTTATTATGTTTTGTTTAATAGCAAAATCAATTGTATTACTTGGCTTGTTTCAATTTAATCATACAAATTGGAGCGAATTGATAAGATTATTAATAATTTTAGACGTATTATTTGAAAAATTAATTATTATAAGTATATATCCGTTTATTACCACAATAAAAAAGACAGATAAACTATATAGTAAGCGAAAATTAATAGAGTATATATTTAGAGATGTTGGTATTTTAATAGGTGGTTTATTTATAGGTAAAACAATTTATCAAATTTGTTTTGATTATAATTTGTGTTTGCTTATTTCAATATTATTTTTAGTATTTGCTTGTATTGTAGTTGCAAATATTAAAATTACTATCAATTCAAATAATAAAGCCAAAGAGAACAATAATTGTTTAAGGTATATTTTAAGAGATGATATTTTAATAATATATTTCTTAAATTATTTTGTTGGTAACATAGCTATGAATACTGGCTTAGGATTAAAAATGCTTATGCTTACCAATTTTTGTGAATTTTCTGACAGTGTAGCTACAAATTATTTACTTATTTTAGGTTTAATAGCAGATGTTATTGGAGTAGTAGCATTAAAATATTTAACTCCAAAGAATGATTATATTACTGTGATGTTAAAGTTTGGAATTAGATTTTTATTCTACATAATAGCTTTTTGTGCAGACACAGTAGAAATGACTATAATTGCTATTTCTTGGTCAATTTTAATTTCTACTGCTTATGAAAACATTATAGATGCACCTTATATAAATAGAGTAAGTACAGAAAATCAGTTAACTTTTACAAATTATAGATATATTATAGGAATTTTGGGAGAATCAATAGGATTGTCTTTTGCAGGAAAAATGTATGCATATGGTGCAACATCAATGTTAGGATTATCATCATTTTTTATGATATTTCAAATAGGATTATCTTGTACATTAATTTATATGAGACATAATAAAAAACGAGAATTTTTAGAGGTAAAAGAAAATGGAAGCTACTAGTCGCAATAATGAATTAAAAAAATTTAGAAGAAGAAATGCAAAACTATATGCAATATATAAAATGTTTTCTTGGGACTTGTTATTTTATTATTCAATAGAATTTTTATTTTTTACAATTACAAAGGGAATAACACCTTCACAAGCTTTACTAGCAAGTGGTATATATTTAATGTCAGAAGTAGTTATGGAAATCCCGGCAATAACAATTACGGATTTTTTAGGACGAAGAAAGAGTATTATATTAGGAAATATACTTTTAATATTACATTTAATAGTTTTGGTATTTATGCCTGGGATGACAAGTATAGCACTTTCTAGTATTATATGTGCATTAGGATTTGATATAAAAGGAATGTCAGAAACTAATTTATTGTATGATTCAGTAGCAACAAGAGGTGGAGATGGATTATATAGTAAAATAAATTCAAAGGGAGCTAGTTTTTATTATATATTAGATGGTATAGCTTCATTAATGGCAGGATATTTATTTGTAATCAATAATTATTTACCAATGATTATTTGTTTTATATTTTTATTAATATCTACTATAATATCTTTTGGATTTAAAGACATATATGATGTTAGAGTTAAGAAAGAAGGAAATTTAAAAAATACTATAAAAGAATATTCTCAAAATTTAAAGGTAACTAGTAAATTTATTTTTAAATCAAAGAGAATGAGATCATTTATGTTATTTAAAATTGTTTTATATAGTTTGATATGTATTATTGAAATATATGGAAGTGATTTATTGGTTGATATAGGAATACCAGAAGAGCAATTTTCAATAATATTTGCAGTATTGACATTAATTGGAGGAATTTCAATATCACAGAGAAAAAATATAGAAAAGAAGTTCAAAAACAGAACATTAACTCTATTATCATTAATATATGTAATGAGTATCATAGCAGTAGGTATTATTACAAATGTAATAGAAGTAAAAATAGCTATTCCAATTGTATTATTTATGTTTGTATTACAAAGAATTACACAAAGTATTTGGTATGTATTAGAAGAAAAATATTTAAAGAATTTTACAAGAGAAGAAGACAGAAGTAAAATTACTTTCACATATAGATTTATTGGTTCTTTAATAGCTGGAATTTCTACAATAGTAGCTTCGATATTGTTAGATATTACATCAATAGAAAATGCTTACATTATAGTAGGTTTAGTAGGATTACTTTTCACAGTATTGGTTTTAGATTATATGAGAACGAGATTTGGACTTAAACCAGAGGAATATAAAAAAGAAGATTTATATATTAAATAAGGAGAAAATTATGGGAAGGGCTTCAAATAGGAAAAAAATAAGAAGAAAAAATGCTAAATTATATCCAATTTATAAAATGTTTTCTTGGGATTTATTATGTTATTATTCAATAGAGTTTTTATTTTTAACAATAACTAAAAAAATAGATGTTTCAGATGTATTACTTTTAAGTGCGTTTTACATGATATCTAAAATGCTAGTTCAAATACCATCAGTTACAATATGTGATTTTTTAGGAAGAAAACGAAGTATGGTTTTGGGGAATTCCATATTAGTTTTACATATGTTAGTTTTGATATGGGCACCTAATCTTGGATTTTTAATGCTAGCTAATTTGTTATGTGCTTTGGGATATGCAATAAAAGCATTATCAGAAGGAGATTTGTTATACGATTCAGTGGCAACAAGAGGTGGAGATGGTTTGTATTCTAAACTGGATTCAAAAGGTGGGAGTATGTACTATATTTTAGATGGTACAGCTGGATTAATTGCGGGATATTTGTTTGTAATAAATAATTATTTACCAATTTATGTTTGCTTAACTTGTTTAATAATTTCTACATTGTTGTCTTGTGGTTTTTCAGATATATATGAGGTTAAACAAAAAAAGAAGAAAAATGTTGTAGAAACATTTAAAGAATATGGAAGAGATTTGAAAGATACATGCAGATTTATTTTTAAATCTAACAGAATGAGATCATTTTTATATTTCAGAATAATATTTTATGGATTAATTAGAGTTGTTGATGTATATAGAAGTGATTTATTAGTAAATATAGGAATACCAGAGGAACAATTTTCTATAATTTTTGCAGTCCTTACTTTTATAGCAGCAGGTGCAGTTTCTATGAGAGAAACAATTGAAAAGAAATTTAAAAATAGAACATTAACATTTATATCATTATTTTATGTTTTGGCAGTGGTTGGAATAGGTTTAATTTCTCAAAGAACAGGAAGTCCTTTTATTGTACCTACAATATTAATTTTATACGTAGTATTAAAAACAACTTCGGCAGTTTGGTATATATTAGGTTGGAAGTATTTAAAAAACTTTACTAATGAAAAAATACGAAGCAAAATTACATTTACTTATGAATTTATAGGTTGTATGGCAGCAGCCATAGCATCTTTGTTAGGTGGACAATTAATAAAGGTAGTATCTGTTCAAAATGCATTTTTATTAGTTGGTTTAATTGGACTCATTGCAATTATTTTATCATTAGATTATATGAGAACACGATTTGGGCTTAAACCAAATGAATATTCTAAAAAAGATATAGAATTTTCTAAATAACATAATGTGGTAACAAATTACAAAATTTTACATAAAATATAACATATAAGAGAGGTGATATATATGTTAGGTTTTATTGTAGAAGTTGTTGCCTGGATTTTATGTATTTATGGTTTATTAAGTATTATAAATGACATAATTGATGAAGTATCATACAAAAAAATTAAAAACAATACAAAACTTATATTAACTGTTAAAGATGCAGAAGAGGGTATTGAAAATTACATAAGGCAATTAAATTTTTCAAAAAATTTTTATAATAATTTAGTTGTAATTGATTTAGATTCAAAAGACGAAACTTTTAATATAGTACAAAAACTTTCAGAAGAGGGAATAAATATAAAAGTTTTAGATAGAAAAGAAGGAATAGAATATTTAGAAAAAAATATGGCCCCTTAGTTAAAGGGGCTATTATCTATTATCGAAAGGATTATAATCATTAGATTTAGGTATTATTATATTTTTAATTTTTTTCAAGAAAGAAAATCCTGTTGAAACTCTTTCCATTAATTTTTCATTAGGTTGACTTAAATGAAGCATAGCATCATCAAAGTCATCTGGATGTTCTTTTTGAAACTCTTGCATAGATAATCCACCAGAAAAGAATGAAAAATCTTTATGATAATATTCTTTGATAGCTTCTTCTAGACTAACTGGTTCTAATTGAATAGGGAGGATAATGTCTTTTTCTTCATTTCGTTTAGGCATAAGTGGAGTGCAAACTTTTAATCTGTGGAAATTTTCTTTTTCGTAAGGTTTGTAACTATTACTATGACTAGCATGTCCATATTCTGCAAAGTAATGTTGTTCTTGTGTTCTAAATTGTTTTTCATATCTACCGAAAGGTGTTCTTACAACAACATGAAAAGATTGATATCCTGCTTCTTTTGGATTTTTCATATAATCCTTTGAACAACTAGCAAAATATTGAAGCTTTTTAGCAGTAGCTAAATTTTTGTCAAAATCATTTAAATCAAGAGATTGTATATCTGCTAATATTTGTTCTCGTTTTTGATTTTGTTTCGAATTAATTATTTCAAATTTATTATCTATTGCTTGTTGAGTAACATTACCACCTATTAAGCTTTCAGCTAAATAAGTTGGATAATTACCCTCTTTGAAAGCAGAATCTATATGTGAAATTATAGCTAAATAATCTTTATATTGTGGTTTTAAAGTTAGTTTATATAGATATAAAAAATCGTCAAGATTTTCTGCTTTATAATCTTTAAGCATAGTGCTATTGGCAGGAATGTTATCCAAAAATTCTTGCTCTAAAAGATTTCTAAATTCTGTAAGACTATCTTTTTTTACTTCATTTTGCAATACTTGCATTATCGGTAAATCATATATATTATCTATTTGTCCAGATTGTATTTTTTGAATATCTCTTATTATAATTTCTGGATCTAATTTGGTAGATATAGTTGCTAAATCTCTATAAATATTTGGGATACCTTTTAATTCAAGAGCATAAGCAAGAAAATCTTTATCTGGTACATGAATAATTTCGTCTTCTGGAAAATTATATTTTTTTGGTTTCATAAGTTCTTGTTGTTTTTGATGAGAAACTGGTTCAAAGCCATATTGAGGATCTTGTTGACTTAATTGTTCTATATATTCCATAAAATCTAATATTGTAGAATATGTACATTTATAAAAGGCTTGTGGATCATTTCTAAATTGATAACGAGGATATAAGATATCACGAGTTGCAATTAAATCTTTTGCAAATCCATGTGTTGGAATAGGTCTATCATGTTCTAAGCTATTAGCACATGAAGACAATAGTTTTTCATAGGCACTATAAAAAGACTTAATACGGGCAGTTGATTGAATGTCCATATTAGGTGAATTTTTAGAATCCATAAAGTTTGCAACATCTGACAAATGAGGTAGAGCGAGTTGAAATTGAGAAGTACCAGGATAAGATACATTATAATATTCATGTAGATTTCCAACCATAGCTTTTGCAATTTGTTGAACTATTGGATTTGGATGTTCTATAAAAGAATAGTAATGTTTAATTGTTTTTATGCATACTTCATTACTAGAACCAGCAATATTGGTAATATCGAATAGAAAACCATTTGGCAAAGTAAGACTAAAATTTTCCATAAAATCTCCTTTTATACTGTATGATATTATATCATATTTAGAGAAAAAAAGCAAATCAGAATATCTGACAAAGTTTTATAAAATATTGAAGTTAAAGATATTTTTTGTTATAATATATTAGTAAATTTGAAGTAGGAGATTTTATATGAAAAAAGTAGAATTATTAGCACCAGCTGGTTCATTTGAAAAGGCAAAAATTGCTTTTATGTATGGAGCTGATGCTGTATATTGTGGAACGCCAAAATTATCGCTCCGTTCTAGATCAGAAGTTGATGATTATGATTTATTTAAAACCGTAGAATATGCACATAGTTTAGGAAAAAAAGTTTATGCGGCTATAAATATATATGCTTGGGATGAATCTTATGAAGAGATAAAAACACAAGCAAAAGTATTAAATGATTTAAGAGTAGATGGTATTATTATATCTGATGGTGGAGTTGTAGATGCTGTAAAAGAAGTAGCTCCTGATGTTGAAATCCATATTAGTACACAAGCTAATACAGTTAGCTGGCATGCTTGTAATTTCTGGTATAAAAATGGAGCAAAAAGAATTGTACTTGGTAGAGAATTAAACAAAGAACAGTTAAAAGAGATTATGAAAAATAAACCAGAAGATTTGAGCATAGAAATATTTGGACATGGTGCTTTATGTTTTGGATATTCTGGCAGATGCTTTTTAAGTGAATTTTTAGCTGGAAGAAGTGGAAATTTGGGAGATTGTGCACAAAGTTGTAGATGGGCATATAATGTTTATGTTGAAGAAACAAATAATCCAGGAAACTTAATGCCAGTTGAAACAGATGATAAAGGAACATATATATTTTCTTCAAAAGATTTATGTTTAATTGCTGAAATTCCAGAAATTGTAGATATGGAAATAGATAGTTTAAAAATAGAAGGAAGACTAAAAACAGAATACTATCTTGCAACAGTAATTAATGCTTATAGAAATGCAATTGATGATTATATTAAAAATCCAGAAGGATATAATCCAGAAAAATATTTAGTAGAATTAGAAAAAACAAAAACAAGAGGTTTAACAACTTTTTACTTTAATGATAGAAATAATAAAGACTTTCAAGATTATTCAGGAAGACAATATAATAGTTTTTATGAGTTTGGTGGAAAGGTTATAGAAAGTTTAGCAGATAATAAAGTTTTAATTGAAATTAGAAATAAATTAAGTATTGGAGATACTTTGGAACTTATTGTTCCTGGTCAAATTGAACCAGTTGTATTTAATATTAATCAATTATGGAATGATGAAACAGGAGAAGAAATAGATACTGTAAATCCAGGAAAAGCAGAACAAAAAGTAATTTTAAAAATTCCATGTAAAGTAGAAAAAGATTGGATTATAAGAAGAAAGAAATAGAAATGTAAACAGGCTCGGTAGCTAGCGCTTCCGAGTCTGTTTTTTGAAAACAAATAATATGGTATTGCTTATCCCAACAAAGTTTCCAATTCGGTGGTAAGAGCCTGATATGCAGTTCGTATAAAGTGATTTATACCAACTTTTACAAGTGCATCTGTTGCCCAAGCAGTGGTAGTTTTGGAAAGTATTCCCTTAGCATATGTTTTTTGTTCCTCTAAATAAACCCGTTTCTTTTTTGATAATTTTAACCAATAAGAGGCAGGCTTTCTCGGAAGTCCAAGCTCGGGTCCGAAGCAGATATTATCAATTGTTATTGCTTCACCTTTGTCAGTAGTATTCCAATAGGGGACCTTTCCATAAAAGCTGTCATTACGCAATTCATCAACGCTGTGTCTTCCACTATAAAACAAATCGTTATTGAAGGCTTTTGCGGTATCTTTCATAGCAATAGGCAACATTTTTAATTCGGGGTCAAGCTTATCCTGACATTCCGAAGCAATCGAAAAAAGTTGTACACAATATAGAATATTTTCTTTTGTTTGTTTATACGAAGGCGGATTACCAAGGTCTACAAGCTTTGCTTGTGTATCTTGTAATATCGGGAGAACTGAATCCCAATATATTTGAGTTTTTTCTTTAAGCTCTTTTTCCTCCTTGCATTTCTGTACAAAAGCTGCATACCGACTTTTTGTGCCCTGTTTACGATTCCACTTAGAATTTTTTACATTCCAGTTGTTTTTTCTCCGAATCGCATATACTGTAAATTCTTTGTTTTCTTGATACACTATTGTCACGCTCCTTTCTGATAAAATAGGTATCACTGTGGGGTAGCCCCACGACAGTAGTTACTAAAAATGTATAACATTACTATTATAGCATACTTTACATAATTTTTCAAATTTAAGGTTGTCTTTAAATTGAAAATATGGTATAATTGCTAGGTAAATTTATTTAACAAAGAAGGAAAAAATATGAAAATAAGTACATTTAAAGCAGTATATAGAATGAAACGATGGCAAGCTTAATATAAATAATAAAAATAAAAATTTGAAGGAGAATTATTATGGAAAAAAAGATTATATTAAGTGGAATTCAAGCCACAGGAAGTTTAACACTTGGAAATTATTTAGGAGCATTAAACAATTGGGTTGAAATGCAAGATAAATACGATTGTTATTATATGATAGCAGATTTACATACATTAACGATAAGAAAAAATCCAGAAGAATTAAGACAAAACACATTATCATTAATTGCATTATATATTGCAGCAGGATTAGATCCAGAAAAAAATACAATATTTATTCAATCACATATACCAGCACATCCAAGTTTATCATGGGTTTTAAATTGCTACACATATATGGGTGAACTTAATCGTATGACACAGTTCAAGGATAAAGCAGCAAAACATGCAGATAATATAAATAGTGGATTATTTACATATCCAGTTTTAATGGCAGCAGATATATTAGCATATAATGCAGATTTAGTTCCAGTAGGAGATGATCAAAAGCAACATTTAGAAATAACAAGAGATATTGCAGAAAGATTTAATAGTTTATATGGAGAAACTTTTAAATTGCCAGAAGCATATATTGGTAAAGTTGGAGCAAGAATCATGGGACTTCAAGACCCAACAGCTAAAATGAGTAAAAGTGCTACAAATGAATTAGACAAAGTTTTATTAACAGATATGCCAGATGATATTAGAAAGAAATTCAAAAAAGCAGTTACGGATTCAGAAAACAAAGTAAGATATGATAGAGAAGCAAAACCTGGCGTAAGCAATTTGATGTCTATTTATGGAATAATTAAAAATAAATCAATGGAAGAAATTGAAAAAGAATTTGATGGTCAAGGTTATGGCGTATTTAAAACAGCTGTTGCAGAAGCAGTAGTTGAAAGATTAGAACCATTACAAAAGAGATATAATGAGCTTTTAGAAAATCCTGAAAAATTGAAAGAAATTTATCAAAAAGGAGATAAAAAAGCCATAGAAAAGACAGATAAGTTGTTAAAAGAGGTTTATAGAAAGGTTGGTTTAGTTGTAGACTAAATAAACGATATTAATAGAAGAGGGAAAGTAAATGTTTGTTGATTATGCAAAAATTATAATTAAATCCGGAGATGGTGGAAATGGTGCAGCAACTTTTAGAAGAGAAAAATATGTTGCTGCTGGTGGACCAGACGGTGGAGATGGTGGAAAAGGCGGAGATATCTATTTTAAAGTAGATCCTAATGAAAATACTTTAATAGATTTTCGTTTTACTAAAAGATTTAAAGCTGAAAATGGTCAAAATGGTAGTGGAAATCGTTGCTTCGGAAAAAGTGGAGCAGATTTATATGTAATGGTTCCAAAAGGAACTGTTGTAAAAGATAGTGAAACTGGAAAAGTTATAGCAGATTTATCAGAAGATGGTCAAACAGAACTTATTTTACAAGGTGGAAGAGGTGGAAAAGGTAATGTTCATTTTGCAACTTCTACAAGACAAGCTCCACATTTTGCTATTGATGGTGAAAAAGGAAAAGAAAAAGAAATTATATTAGAGCTTAAATTGTTAGCTGATGTTGGTTTAGTAGGTTTTCCTAATGTAGGAAAGTCAACACTTATTTCTAAGGTGTCTGCTGCAAGACCCAAAATTGCAGATTATCATTTTACAACAATTGATCCTAATTTAGGTGTTGTAAAAACAAAATCTGGGGATAGCTTTGTTATGGCAGATATTCCAGGTATTATAGAAGGTGCTAGTGAAGGTGTTGGACTAGGTACACAATTTTTACGTCATATTGAAAGAACTAGACTTTTGCTTCATGTTATAGATGTTGCAGGAACAGAAGGAAGAAATCCAGTAGACGATTTTGAAAAAGTAAATGCAGAATTAAAAAAATATAGTGAAAAATTATCAAATAGAAAACAAATTATAGTTGCAAATAAGTCAGACAGTTTGCAAGATGAAGAAGCTTTTGCTGAATTAGAGAAAAAAGCAAAAGAAAATAATATAGAAATTTACAAAATTTCAGCTGTTACTGGTGATGGTGTAAATGAACTTATGGATTATGTTGGAAAAGTTGTAAAAACTCTTCCAAAAGAAGAAATTGTAGATGCAGAGGATAGAGTTGTATATACTTTACAAGATGATAAAGATGAATTTACAGTTTTCTCTCCAAAAGAAGGTGAATTTATAGTAGAAGGTCCAGCAGTTGAAAGATTAATGGCAAGAGTAAATATTGGAGATAACGAATCTTTTGCATATTTACAAAGAATGCTTAAAAAATTAGGAATAGAAGATGAATTAAGAAACAAAGGTGTTTGCGAAGGTGACACAGTAAAAATTCTTGAATGGGAATTTGAATGGTTCGAATAATGGAGAAGATGAATGAAGGAAAAGTTAAAAGAAAATATAAAAGTCATAATTATAGCATTAGCAATATCAATTTTTATATGTATTCCATATTTACAAACAACAAGTATTGATGGAGATGATATTTCTTATCATATAAGTAGATTTGCTAGTATTGCTGAGGAAATAAAATTGGGGAATTTTCCTATTGCAATACATTCGGGTTTATTAAAAGGCTGCCGGTTATGCAAATTCAATTTTTTATCCGGAATTGTTTTTATATATTCCAGCACTGTTGTTATTATGTGGTGTTGAAATATTTACAACATATACAATTTTTATAATAATAATAAATTTTGCAACCACTCTTATTACTTATTATAGTGCAAAACATATTTTTAAAAGTAAAGAAAAAGCTTGGATTACTACATTAATGTATGTAATGGCAACATATAGATTAGGAGATATATTTGTAAGAGCAGCATTAGGTGAAATTATTGCTTTTGCATTTTTACCATTAGTATTAGCTGGATTATATGAAATAATAATAGGCGATAATAAAAAATGGTGGCTAATATGTTTTGGAATATGGGGTTTAATGAACAGCCATATAATTTCATCAGCGTTAATGCTTGTATGTATAATGCTTATATGTTTAATGAATGTAAAAAGAATTTTTGCAGATAAGAAGAGATTAAAAAATTTAGTTATTGCAGGAACTATATCAGTAATGTTTGCAGTAGCATATGCAATTCCATATTTTGAACAAAAACGAAGTGATGATTTTAAAATGGATGTGTATGATAATTCTTTTTATTTATACGATCATGCATCAAGTTTACAAGAACTATTGGGCGATGACTTAGAAGGATTTGGAGAAAAATTTAGTAAAGGATTATTTATACTATTTATACCATTATTAATTTTTAAATGTAAAAAATTAAAGTATAAAGAAAATCCATTTATTATACAATGTTTTATATTAGGCGTTATAAGTTTAATTTTGTCAACACAACTAATGCCTTGGAATAATATGGCATTTTTACAAATTATACAATTTCCATTTAGATTTAGTATGTTAACAACTTTATTTATGAGTTTTGTAATAGGTTATGTTGTGTCAGAGGTATTTGAAACAAGAGATGCAAAATATATTTTAATGATAATTTTTGTATTTATGGTTAGCAAACAATTATATAATGTTAATCCTAATGTTTCTGGATTACCAGGTGACCAAATTATTAAACGTTCACAGGTTGGTGCAGAAGAATATTTACCAGTAAATTTTGAATATAAAACAATGTATTTGTATAATATGGAAACTCCAAAAGAGAAAATGGATTATGTTCAAACTGGAAATAAAATAGAATTTAATTATGAAGATACAGAACATGATTTTAACATTCATGTGCCACTTACTTATTATAAAGGATATGTGGCAAAAATAATTACAACTACTGGTGAAGAAATTGAATTGGATTTAAGAAAAGATGAAGATACAGCACAAGTTTTAATTTCAAATCCAGAAAGAGTTACAGGAAATGTTATAGTAGAATATAAAAATACACCAGCTCAAATAATAAGTGTAATTATAAAAATAGTTTCTATAACAGGACTTACAGGATATGTAATATACACAACAAAAAAGGAAAAAAATACAAATGTTAAATAATCTACAAAAAAAATTATCTGAAATAATAAAATATGCAGTAGCTATAATATGTTTTATTATAGGAATCCTAGCATTTATTATTACAGTGAGTTTTAAAGTAAAATTAAATGATGTTACTGAAATTTGTTTTACTAAAATAGATAATATTTTATTTAATTTAATTAATGTATGTATATGTTTAAGTGCGTTATATGGATTTTATAAAATATCAGATAAAATTAATAGAAAGATAGTTTTTGCAATTGCTATAATCATTTCTTTAATATTGGGATTTGCTTGGGTAAATTATATGAAATTTATGCCAGCAAATGATCAATTGCTAATGGTGTATAGTGCAGATAATTTGTTAAATAAAACTGGTGATTTGGTTTTAAGACCAGGTGAATACTTAAATAGATATCCTCATCAATTAGGTTATATTATTTATGTAATGGTAGTTTATAAGATATTTAATTTAAGAAGTAATATGCTTATTTTGCAAAATCTTAATGTTATATATTCCGCTATTAATGGAATTGTACTTTATTTTATATGCAAAGAATTGTTTAAAGAAGAAAAGGTACAAAAAATGTCATTACTATTAATAGCATTGTTCTCAGTGTTATTTTGGACATTTTTTGATGTTCATGTATATGGAAATATTCCTGGACTTATGTTTGCGCTAATAGCTCTTTTATTCACCTTTAAATTTTTAAATAATAGAAAAATATATAATTTAGTTATAATTTCTATATCACTTGGTATTGCATATTTATTGAAAAGCAATTATGAAATTTTTATGATAGGTGTAATTGCAGTTCTAGCCTTCGATATAATGAAAAATAGTAATATAAAATATATTTTGGGCATTATTGGAATTATGCTTGTAGTATTTGTGATGAAGACATCTATATATAGTATTTTTGAACATAATACTAATTATTCTTTAAATACAGGTGTGCCAATGATTTCATATATTTATATGGGAATTGCACCAGGAGGAGTATATCCACCTGGTTGGTACACAGGAGATGTAGAAGTTATTTATAATGAAAGTGGATTTGATAAAGAAGAATCAGCAGAAATCACAAAACCATTATTGTTAGATAGACTTGCATACTTAGTGCAACATCCAATATATACTCTAAAATATTTTGGAGAAAAATTAGAAACAACATGGCTAAATCCAACATTTCAAGTTTTATGGTGTTCAACACCTGGAAAGCAATTAGATCAAGATGAAGAATATAAAGAATATGTTGAAGAAAGACCATTTATAGAAAGTATATTGTGTGGAACAGGATTTAATGTGGTAGAAAGAATATTAGATGCATTCCAAATAATATTTTTTGTTTCAGCTGGAATTGGTATTTATAAATTTAGAAAAGAAGAGGATTTAAAATTTTTATTAATACCAATAATTGTAATAGGTGGTTTTGTATTTCATCTTATATGGGAAACAAAGGCAATATATGTAATACAATATTATTATATTTTAATTCCATTTATAGCTTTTGGAATATGTGAAATTTTTAAGGTTATAGAGGAAAGGAAAAGATAGCAATGGACACAAAAAGTTCACTGTTATTTTTCGGCTTTTATATTGACAAATGGGCAAAAAGATAATAAATTAATAGTAAATGTGGACTTCGTTCACAGGTAACCAAATAAGACTAAGCTTTTAATTAAAAGGAGGGCTATTAATGCTATGTGATGGAAAAATTCAAGTGAGTTATCAAGCATCATTAGCAACAGGTTCTAAATTAAAAGTATCCCTTCGGATGCCTGATAATTTAGGATTTGTCGAAAATGTGAAGCTGTTGCTTAATCGTTACGGAGAAGAAACAGGTGGAGAAGCAGAGCTGAGCATGTGCTATGATAAAGATAATTCAATGGGTGAATACAGTGTTTTCACCGGCTCGATGGTGCTTTTTGAGGTAGGCTATCGGACTTTCTGTTTCAGAATTTCGCTCAATGGTCAGGAAACGATAATTACTTCGGATCCAGATGGTGAGCAAGGCATTTTGAGCAAGAACGGTTATTATTGGGAGTTATTTGTGTACAATGCAAATTTCAAAACTCCTGATGAACCAAAAGGTGGCATTATGTATCAGATATTTGTGGATACTTTTGCTACCAAAGATTTGGCGGAAAATGAGAAATCTAAAACTGTACCATGGGACACGCCAGTGGCTTGGAAACCAGACAGTGAAGGAGAGTATCACAATAATCAATTTTACGGCGGAAATATCCAAGGCATTATTGACAAAATTGATTATTTGCGTTCATTGCATGTGAGCGTAGTATATTTGACACCCATATTCCAGAGTTCGTCTACACATCGGTATGATACAGATGATTACGATGAAATAGATAGAATGATAGGAGATTGGGAGTTGTTAGAAAGCTTGCATGACAAGCTGAACCAAGTTGGTATTTTGTTGGTTTTGGATTTAGTCTTAAACCATTCAGGTATCAATAATGTACTGCTCAAAAAATATCCCGAATTGTATTACTGGGATGAAGCGGGACAACCCAAAGGCTGGGAGAATTTTAAAACTTTACCAGAGTTTAATAAAGAATCTCCTATGTATAATCCGCTTTTAGAAAGTGTTATTGCAAAATGTGCACCATACTGTGATGGATTTAGGTTTGATGTGGCAGATTATATGCCAGATTTTGTATTGATGGATATAAACAGATTATGCATTAAATATCAAATTAAATATGTTATTGGAGAAGTATGGAAGTATGCTTTTGATAACGGAAGAGGTTTTTTGAATGGTAGTGAGTTACATGGTGTAATGAATTACCGTCTTGGCAATGCCATACTTTGGTACACAGTTGCAGGAAATACTGAGATTTTTAAATATATACTCAGAAAAGTATGCAAATTGTATCCAAAACAGGCATTAGCTGTTTCACCTATTTTTATGAGCTCTCATGATACACCAAGACTTGTAACAAATTTGGTGGGAGAGTTTATGAAAAAATATGAAGTGACTCGTGAGAATTGCGGTCTCTTGAATTTTTGGGACATTGATAAGAATGACTATTGGTGGGAAAACGGTCAGTTTAACACTTACAAATTTCGTGAGTGGGAAGCTAATCATGATTTCTTACCGCCGGATAAGCTGGAATTATCATACGAGTTGCACAAGTTGGCAGTGTTCCTACAATATACTTTGCCAGGCATTCCTGCGGTTTTTGCTGGTGATGATATGGGGGTATGGGGATATAAAGATCCTTTTAATAGGAAACCCTTACCATGGAACAATATTGATACAAAACGAATGGAATTTTATCAAAGTATTGGAAGTTTTCGCAGTGAGTATCAGGAGATATTTGCGGATGTTGACAATTTCAAATTGGTTTATGGTGGCGATGGACATCTTGCATATAAATGGAAAAATATTTTATGTTTGACAAACCAAACGAATGAGCCATGGAATGTTAACATTATGTTTCGTAAGCCTGTTTTTAAGACGGCTGAAATTGCAGAAGATGGTTTTTTACCGCCTCGTAGCGCGATTGCAAATTTCATTTAATTTAATTTTAAAAAATTTCATATTACAAAGCAGAAACTGCGCTGGGATTTCCCAGCGCAGTTTCGTTTTTTGTTTATTTATTTTTTATTCTACTGTAACAGATTTTGCAAGGTTTCTAGGTTTATCAACATCTAAACCTTTTTCTTTGGAAATGTAATATGCAAAAAGTTGCATAGGTATTATTGAAAGTATAGGAGAGACATATTCAGAAGCTTCTGGAATACGAATAACTTTATCAAAAGTTTTGTCTCCTAAATCTTGATTTGTTACAATTAAAGTTTTTGCTCCACGAGTTATAACTTCTTGTATATTGCTAACAGTTTTTTCAACAAGATGAGGTACTGTTAAAATTCCTACAACAGTTATTCCATTTTCAATTAAAGCAATTGGTCCATGTTTTAATTCACCAGCGGCATAAGCATCTGAGTGAATATATGAAATTTCTTTTAATTTTAAAGACGCTTCTAATGAAGAAGAATAATCAATTCCACGACCTAAGAAAAATATATCTTTTTCTTTGTAAACTTTATTTGCAAATTCTTTAATTTCAGAAGAAAGAGCTAAGCATTTTTCAACTTTTGCTGGTACTTCTAAAAGTTCTTTTTTCATTGCTTTAACTTTATCCAAGTTGGTTTCTAATGTTTCAGCTAAATAAAGTGCTAAAATATCTAATAACATAATTTGTGCTGTATATGCTTTTGTTGAAGCAACAGCTATTTCTGGTCCTGCATGAGTATAGATAGTATAATCAGCTTCACGAGAAATAGAACTTCCAATTACATTTGATATAGCAATTGTTTTTGAGCCTTTTTGTTTAGCAAGTTTTAAAGCTGCAATTGTGTCAGCTGTTTCTCCTGATTGACTAATAAAAATACATAAAGTATTTTTATTAATAAGAGGATTTCTATATCTAAATTCAGAAGCAATATCAACTTCGGTAGATATTTCACAAATTTGTTCTAATACATTTTTACAAGCAAGACCTGCATGCATTGCAGTTCCACAAGCTACTATGAATATTTTATTTATGGTTTTTAAATAGTCCTTAGATAAATCTAATCCATCTATAATACATTTTCCATCTTTAACAATATGAGAACCAATAGTTTCTCTGATAGATTTTGGCTGTTCATAAATTTCTTTTAACATAAAATCATCAAATCCATCTTTTTCAGCAGCAGTAGCATTCCACTCGATGCTAGTAGCTGTTTTATGAATTTCTTTTAAATTATTATCATAGAATTTGATATTTTCACGAGAAAGTAGAGCAAATTCTAAATCATTTAAAAGATAGAAATCTTTTGTAAAAGAAAGTATTGCTGGAATATCAGAACTGATATAATGTTCAGTTTTGCTTGTTCCAATAACTAATGGACTGTCTTTTCTAACAACTACCATTGAATCTGGAAATTCAGAACAAATAATTTCAAGAGCAAAGCTTCCTTTTAGTGCTTTACAAGTTTCATTTATTGCTCCTAAAAATTTAAGTTCACCATTTTTTTTACTTTTTGAATAGTGATAGTGAATTAAGTTAGGTATAACTTCTGTATCTGTTTCAGATAAAAACTTATAACCTTTTTCTACTAAATCTTTTCTAAGTTCTGCATAATTTTCAATTATTCCATTATGAACAACAGCAAATGTATTTGAGTTATCCATATGAGGATGAGAATTAGTGCTTGATGGTTTTCCATGTGTTGCCCAACGAGTATGACCAATTCCAATTGTTCCTTCTAATGAATTAATTCCATCAACTTTAAGCAAGTCATTTACACGACCTTTATTTTTTATATTTTTAATTTCATTTTTTTCAATAGTTGCGATTCCTGCTGAATCGTAACCACGATATTCAAGGCGTAAAAGCCCATTAATAAGTATAGGTTTTGCTTTTTTAGTACCTATATATCCAACTATTCCACACATATTTTAATCTCCTTAAAGAAAAATTTATGTAGGTTAAATTTGAGTTACTTCATATTATCTCTGTTATAATATCACTATTACTTTTTAATAATATGTTATACGACAGCAACTTGGTGCCGTGAAACCATCCGCCGAATCTTTCGATAAGTTTCTCCTCGTCAACACAGTAATTACTGTGTCCAGGCGCTAAAACATTATACTCCTTTCATGTTTATTTTTTCAAAATTTAACTACATTTCTATTATAATATATGAGTTTTGTGCCCATTGTGTGAAAAATAAGTGTAAAAATATTAATATTAAGATTACATTTTTATTACAAATATAAATAGGTATTGAAAGAGAAATATATTATGTATATAATTTTCATGTACACAAAAACAAAAGTGGAGGAAACATAGAATGAAAGAAGCTTTTAAAACTAAGAGTTTAAAAGTTATATTTTTTCGCACTAAAATTAGCAATAATTTGAGTGCTGTTTGTGATATGTATAAAGGTAAGGCTAAATAGGGTCTTACCTTTTTGTGTTTCTTAAAAATACACTTATATAAAAAATAAAATATGGGTTTGAATTTTAAAATGCTCCCTTTTGTTTTAGTACGAAAAATACGCAAAAACAAAAGGAGGAAAAATGGAAAGTAGAAGAAACAGACGAAGCAATCATGGAATAACATTAATAGCATTGGTTATTTCAATAATAGTAATGCTTATTTTAGCTGGTGTTTCAATAAATGCTATTGTTGGAGATGATGGTATTTTAAGTAGAACACAATATTCAACATTTCTAAGTGAAATGACGGCAGTAGAAGAAGTAGTGCAAATGTGGAAAGCAGGAGAAGCAATAGGACAAATGGGAGAAGAGACCAAAGCAATACCAGCCAATGGACTTTGCAAAGTAAGTGACTTAACAAAAACAGAGAGATTAGCAGGAGAAGTAGGATATTATAGAATATGGAGTATGACTGAAACAGCCCCAATAACAAGTGTTTTAAGTTCAGCTGATATTTTTAATACTAATTTTGAAAGTGAATTGATGTATTATCCAGCAGGAGTGCAAGATTTATTTTACTTAAACAATGAAGTATTAGGAATAGAAAGTGACAAAACTTATGTAATAGATGCAGCAACAGGAATGATATATTCAATGGCAGGAGTAAAACTAAAAGGAGTAAGTTGTTATAGTTCAAATATGGCAACAGCGGTAATGAGTGGGACTTTAAATGCACCAATATTTGCAGAATCAGAAGTAAGTGGAACAGGTACAGACGATAAGTTAGCAGGAAATAAAGAGCATGAATATGGATTTGAAATAATATCAGATCAAACTAATAATAATGTATATAAATTATATAATAATGGAGATTTATATGGTAAGGGATTAAAAGGAACTTTATTGGGAACATCAGAATCTGAAATGGAAAATATAAATTCATATGTATGGTCAGAATTAACTATTCCAACACAAATTGGAAGTTACAAAGAAATTATAGTAGGAAATAATATTATTTTTGTAATAGATAATAACAATGATTTATGGGCTTGGGGTTCAAACGATTCAAATAGATTAGGATTAACGCAGGAGCAACAAATAGAATATACAGGAAGAGAACCAGTAAAATTAAATATAGATGAAAAAAAGGTAGAAAAAGTTTTTTCTGTAAATAACTCAACATTTGTATTAACGACAGAAAACGAACTATATGCTAGTGGCTATAATGAAAAGGGACAATTAGGAACTGGTGAAATGATTAATTCATCAAATTCATTCAAAAAAGTGAAATTTGAACATCCAGAAAACATTACTAAAATAACATATATAAGAGATTGTATAGTAATATTTTGTGGTACAGGAGCAAATACTAAAATATATTTTGCAGGAAGTACAATTTATGGTTTTGTACCGAAATTATTTGTTAATACAGAATATGCTGGCAAAGATATTAATAATTTTATAGAAATAGGAAATGGAATAATTGGTGTTAAGCCACCTGTTAATATGAAGTATTATTGTTATCCTTCTAATGAGAGAGAACCAATATATGCATTAGGAGAAGATGGAAATTTATACAGATGGGAATTTAATCAATATGTAAAAGTTGAATTAGATGCTAATAGTGGGAAAATTACTGATATAAAATCAGGATCTCCTGGTGCAATGGTTATTAGAAAAGAATTATCAAATGGAGATGTTCAATTTTGGGGATATAGTACCTATGATGGTTCAGATTATTACTTTGACTTTTTAGAAGAACATGAAAAATTTTATTTATTAAATGACATGTTTCCAAGCGGATATAATGCGAAAGATATAAAAGATTTTAATTTTGATATTGGAAAATCAGTATTATTTTTAAGTAAATCAGGAAAAATATTTGGAAGTGGATACAATACTGGTTTAGGAATAAATGAAACTTCTGGTGTTTCGAGCTCTTTTATAGATATAAGTAAAGTATCTAATATATCAGATACTTTTGTAGAATTTATAGATGCCAAATATTCAAATTACAATGGAATAATATTAAAAGCTTCTAATGGTAAAATGTATATGACCAATGCACCAGATATTGTATTTAGAGAAAATATACTTCAAAAGAATTGGAGTAAAATAGCAAGCAATGTAAAGAAATTTAATGCAACTACTAACTCTAATTGTATTGCATACATAGATAATAATAATGATATATGGGTAGCAGGAGAAGACTCTTATGTACTAGGCTTGAATAGCAGTGAAGATGTAGAAAAAGTACCAAATTTTGTTCTATTAAAAGACTATTTAAAGGGACAAGAAATATATGAACACATAAATGGAAAAGTTAAGGATTTTTGTTTTGCTACAAAAACTTTATATATTTTAACAAATGAAGAAGACAATAATACTTTATATGTTTCAGGACATTATTTATCATATGGTTGGACACCATATTCATACATAGGAACAGGTTTAGAAGAACATGCAAAAATACCAACTAAAATTTTTGATAAAGTAGAAGACATTTATATGGCAAATTTAGAAAGAATGGCAGTACGAAAAGAAAATGGAAAATTCGAACTATATACTTGGGGATGTGCAGATGGTGCAGCAATTCCAAGTAGAAATTTGGTCCCAGTAAAATGGAATGATGGAGATACAGCATTTGCAGATGCGATTGAAGTGAATTTGTGGGAAATATCTTATGATAAATCTTATATAGGAATAAGAAAGAATAATTCTTATGATTTACAAGTTTGTGGAAGACATGGATATGGAGATACTGTTAATGGTTTGGGGATGACAGTATATACATATACAAGTATTCCATATAAAAATCAAAATATAGTAAAAAATTGTGTCGCAGCAGGAAATGGAACTACATTTATGTTTTTAACTGAAAAGGGAGAATTATTTGGCTTTGGAAAACGTTCAACTTTGGGAATTGGAACTACTGATACTACACCAGAGCCAAAACCGATAAAATTGTCAGTTAATGATAGTAATGGGACTGAATGTGAAGTTGATAGTATTACAGCTGGAAATGGATTTTATATTGCTATTACAAAAAATGGAAGAGTTTTTGGAACAGGAAATAATAATTATGGAGTTTTAGGACGATGGATAGGAATAGACAGAAAGCAGCAAAATAGTAGATATAAAACAGCATTTGAATGGGTGGAATGCCCAGAACTTGAAATATAAAATACTAGAAGTGGTTTTCCTTCTAACATATAGATTTATTAGAAAGGGAGTTATATTTAGTATAGCTCCTTTTTGCATAAAAAAACAACCAATTAAGGTTGTTTTTCGTTAAAATAGTATATTAACGACTTCTTACAAAATTATAATACACATAAATTTGTAAGAAGTCAAGCTTTCCATAATAATTTTTTAGAGCAATTTTTTTGCTCTTTTTTTTATTGAATTAAAAGTCTTAAATTCCTGATTTAGTAAGAAAAACACAAGATATGTTATTTCGTTAATATACTATTTTAACGAAATAAATTATGTACACAAAATGCTAAAAATTGTAAAATATTTAAAATGTAATGGAATTTTGCCATTACATCTTAATAGTATTGAATGTAATTTATAAAAAGTTCTTTGTGTACATGAAAAATGTGAGTGGTTTCCCTCACATTCGGATAAAATCCGTGTTTTTGTGTATGAGGGGAA
>ERZ777011.676-NODE-676-length-48787-cov-68.197981_pt1 | contig 48787 bp, 39 predicted proteins | sample MGYA00374964_ERZ777011 | MGnify/ENA primary metagenome ERZ777011 (study PRJEB29310, sample SAMD00008975) | mouse gut metagenome | study: EMG produced TPA metagenomics assembly of the Metagenome analysis of fecal microbiota from mouse which was promoted...
CCTCAGCCAATTATCCCATGTCTGTCAGTGGCCTTTAACTGAATATCCCTAAATAGAAATGTAATATAAAATAATAATCGGCCATTTAAAATTTAAATCACTGATTATATGAGCAATATCCTTTTATAGAGTATACATTAATACAAGCCTTTTTACAAGCAAAGAGACGCATTTTTTGTAGGGACGCCAGTACCACGGCGTCCGGTTGCGACATGCATGGTATCTTGCGTGGCCATCCGGATATGCGGCATGTAATACGGCGTCCGGTTGCGACATGCATGGTATCTTGCGTGGCCATCCGGATATGCGGCATGTAATACGGCGTCCGGTTGCGACATGCGTGGTATCTTGCGTGGCCATCCGGATATGCGGGCGCCGTACTACCGGCGCCCCTACCAATATGCGGCATTTTAATTGTTCAACCGGGTTTTGGGGCTGCACATTTTATGGGGGGAGGGGTATGAAAAAGGAGTTCCTCGCGGAGCTCCTTGTTTCATTACCTGACACGCGTTCAGGCATTCTACTTTACTAACTACCTAAAACAAATTACCTATTATACCTATTGACTTAAGCTAATCATTACATGTATATACTAAATAGTAGCTATATTTCAACATGAATTTCACCGCAAAGATAATCAGGTCATAAACTTCCGACAAGACAATAAACACCGTATATAAAACAAATGTAGTCTCAACAAACAGGACAAGGCTAATATACAGCGCATTATCCGCGAAATAATATATCTAAGATATAAACCGGAAGCGGATATTATTCAATTATACGTTCCGATATTCATAATATCGTTTTCAAAAGTAGCGCGGTTCTTTGCCCGGCTCTTCATACGATTACGATAAGTATACACCGTATTCAATGAAAGCCCGAGGAAGCGTGCTATCTGAGCGCTATCATCAAGCCCGAGCCGCATGAATGCGAGTATGCGCAGTTCCGGGGTCAATTTTATCGGTTCGGAAAGTTGCTCAAGTCCCTTATCAGGCTCCAACAGAGCATTCACCTCATCAATGAACGTAGGGAACATATGCACAAACGAATTATCAAAAATCTCATAGAACATCTTACTCTGATCATCGAGAAACTTACCCGACTTAACCAGTTTATACAGGTCATCTATCTGTCCCGCAGCAATCTTGCGGCCTACCAGCTTGTTATAGTCATCGAGTTTTTCCATATATATCGAGCACAACGAAAGGATGCGCCCCAGATGAGAATCCTTAACGAGATTGGCATTTACCAGCTCCGTCTTCAACTGCTTCAAACGCTTGACGTCATTATAACGCATATAAATGATAATACCAGCCAGAGCCGCTATCACAAAAAGGCTTCCGATAAGAAAATAGAGCAACATCTCTCTGCGGCGCTGCATGTCGCGATAGTCCGATATAAGACGCGGATACAGCGGCGCCACATTAACGCTTCTTATATAGGCGCTACTTCTATCCACATCCTCCTGCGCCACAGACATATACCCATAGGCCCGGTCAACATTGCCCGACTGGTACAACGCTCCGCTCAATTGCCTCAGACAGTCATTGTCAAGTATGCCCACACGCGCATCGACAGCAGCGGCGAGTATGATATAATACATCCACAAATCCTTGCGCGAACGCTCGAAATAGGCGGTGGCCAACATAGACAACGCATTGACACGGTCACGATTATACTCCTTATTATTCTCAAGATAATCGTTCAGAGCCGCGATAGCAAGCGATATCTGCCCATTTGTAAGATAATGCGATCCGGCCAGCAGCCGATAACGCGGCGAAGCCACATCGGTCCTCGCCATCAAAGAATCATTATATTCGCCATACTTGCTGAAATAACCGCGATGCACCTTGTGGGGCGAATATAGCGACGTGGTACACAGGGCAGCCCAACGCGCCGCTTCAAAAAACACCATCTTCTCATCCTCGTCAAGACTATTGACATCCACACTGTCAATGCGCAGAAAAGCCTCTCTGATCTCTCCCCTGACAGGCATATGTCCAATCTCATCAAGCCAAAGACGACGTGCAACCACAGAATCGCCATGAAGCGACGACAGCGATATGGCTTCTCTATAATACACCTTCAGGGAATCCACATCAAAGTGCTTGTACTCATCTATTAATGTTGTAAGCACCGACAACCGGGCTTCATAATCATCGGCTTTTTCAAGTTGCGATTTAAGCGAATCGATCTTAGACTCCTTGGCATCCAATATCACCTGCCTATGCACCAACGCCTCATCAAGTTCGGAAAGCGCCTCATCAAACGTATAGGACGACAAGCCGTCAACCCCATACACATATAAGGGATACAGACATAGGTAAAAAAAGCAGACTATCAAGGTTTTATACATGATGGGCTTAAGGTTGTTCGTTAAGTCAATGGATTTTGAGTGCAAAAATACAAAATTATATTTATTATACACAATATAGGCCGTTTCTCACGAAGCGGCCTATATTGTTGCCTTTACATAAAGGCTTCCAAACCTAACATAAAACACATTTACTATTATGCACTATTTACATTCGTCACATTTATATCTTAGATACCGCATCCATAAAAAACGCGGTTGGTTTCTTTCGTCTATGCAAATTTAATAAATTATATTCCGCACTAACAATAGAGCATGTGAAATATCAAATATTTTTAGGATTAAATACAAACTTATCTATATGATTTTCAACAAAAGTTCACCTAAAAATACAAACTGCAAATCAAAGAAACGAACGCTCATATAAATATGTTTACAGTGTAACACATTCATCACGCAGCCGTTTTTTATGGCGGAGTGACATACATTAGCACGTATTCAACCACAAAGATATGCATAAGAAATCATTCCAACACAAAAATTCATTAATTTTAATAAAAAACATTAACTTTGCGCCATGAATAATATAAGACAGCGAATAAAGCCGTGGATACTGCCGTTTGCCATGATAGTCGGCGTGCTCTTCCATGATTATATAGGCAAGGTAGCTTTTTTATCGCCTTACCTTATATTTATCATGCTTCTTATAACGTATTGCCGCATATCGCCCGACAGTTTCAGAATACCCCGCTACATATGGCTGCTGTTAGCTGTGCAGATATTAGGCTCCCTTGCCGTATTTATGGCTATAAGACCGTTTGGCATCGACCTCGCACAGGGAGCGTTTATATGCATTTTCTGCCCTACCGCCACAGCCGCGCCGGTTGTCACCGGAATGCTCGGAGGCTCTGTAACGGCCATAGCGGTATATTCGCTTATAAGCAATGTGACAGTGGCACTGCTTGCACCCACCTTTTTCTCCTTCATAGCTCCCGGAGCCGACATACAGTTTCTTGACTCGGTACTTGCCATCAGCGCCAAAGTGCTGCCACTCATACTTGCTCCGCTGGCCCTCGCGCTTCTGTTTGAAGTATTCGCGCCACGAGTACATGACGCCATCGCCAACCGACAGTCACTGTCATTTTACATATGGGCCTGCGCGCTGATAATCGTAGTGGGCAACGCCGTCAGCTTCATCATGGCCGAGCCTTACGAGAAGATACCAGAAATGCTTCTTCTCGCTTTCTTATCACTGCTCACATGCTGCGGACAGTTCTTAATCGGACGAAAAATAGGAGCGCGGTACGGCGAAAAAATATCGGGGGCGCAAGGCCTCGGACAAAAAAACACGGTGCTTGCCATATGGATGGCACTGACATTCCTCAACCCCATAGCCTCCGTGGGTCCGGCAGCCTATGTGGCATGGCAGAACACCATCAATTCGCTGCAACTGTTCTACAAGACCAAACAGTCTTCAAAAAGTTAAATAATCAGAACATTTACAGCTAAATGACGTTAATATTATAAATATAGTACGATTATGAACAGCATGTACGAAATTCTCATGGGACTGCCTCTTTTCAAAGGCGTTAGCCGATACAAGATATCGGAGGTCGTAGGCATGACCAAATTTCACTTTCTTAAATATCTGGAAGGAGAGACCGTAGTTACGGCAGGAGATCCGTGCACTCACATAATCTTCATAATCTCCGGCAAACTGCGGGTGACGATAGCCAATTCCAACAACCGCTTCAAGGTATCGCAGACTCTTGAGGCGCCCAACGTACTTGCCCCTGAGTTTCTGTTCGGCCGCGCACCGTTCTATCCATGCACAGCCGTAGCCCTCGAGCCGGTAAGCATATTGCAGATATCAAAAACGGACTATACCAAGATTCTTAATTCCGACGAGATTTTCCTCTTTAACTTCCTGAACATTCTGTCGAGAAACGCACAGAAAGCTGTCGACGGTATACTTGCCATAACAACAGGAAGCCTTGAAGAGCGCATAGCGTTCTGGATCATATCGCTGACACAGCCGGGCGGCACGGACATAGCCCTCACCTGCCGTCAGCGCGATCTGTACTCGCTTTTCGGAGTGCAACGCACATCATTCATATCCACGCTTGACAGCCTGAAGGAACGCGGCATAATCGAGTACGACACCAACGAGATACGCATCAACTCCCGCCAGTCGCTACTCGAGATACTCAACACATCGGCAGAGTAATCCCACCGGACACTAACAAGGGAATACTGAGCCCGCCACAAAGGCCTGCAAACCTGCCAGATACAGCAGACGCGCAGGGGCACCAGTAGTACGGCGCCCGCATATCCGAATGGTCATACAGGTTGCATTTGCATGGGGCCATGCGGGTTGCAGCCGGACGCCGTGGTACCGGCGTCCCTACCAACATTAGCGCCGTTCAACAACCGTATTTTTACATTGGCTGTAGATGCGCGGTCAGACTCTCTCGCAGATCAAAGTAGCCGAAGAAGAGCTGACGACCTTGACCAGCACCTTGTCGCCCACGCGTGCATCACCGCGCGGAAACACGCACGTCTTGTTCTGGGGAGTGCGTCCAACCATCTGCTCCTTTGACCGCTTGGATACACCCTCCACAAGAACTTCAAAAACCTTACCCTCGTCGCGACGGTTGGACTCGGCCGAGAGTTCGTTCTGCAAGGCTATCATGCGGTTAAGCCGCTCAATCTTCACGTCCTCCGGCACATTGTCGGGCATAGTGCGCGAAGCGAGTGTTCCCGGGCGCTCCGAGTACTTGAACATAAACGACGAGTCAAAGCCCACTTTCCTCATAAGATCAAGTGTCATAAGGAAATCCTCCTCCGTCTCACCGTGAAATCCGGTAAACAGGTCGGTGGATATACCGCAGTCAGGTATAGCCCGGCGTATAGCCTCAATACGTCCGAGATACCAGTCACGCGTATACTTGCGGTTCATGGCCTTGAGCACCGTATCGGAGCCGGACTGGACAGGAAGATGCACGTGGTTGCATATATTGTCGTGCGAAGCGATGGCAGCGATGATGTCATCGCTCATATCCTTCGGATGGCTTGTCGTAAACCTTATTCTCATCTCGGGCACAGCCTCGGCCACGAGCGCGAGAAGAGCTGCAAAGTCCACCGTACTGCCGTCGGCCCGTTTATAATTGTATGAATTCACATTCTGTCCGAGCAGTGTCACCTCCTTAAAACCACGGTCGCGCAAGTCAAGGACCTCGCGGAGTATGCTCTCCGCCTCACGGCTGCGCTCGCGGCCTCGCGTGTACGGCACTATGCAGTACGAGCAGAAGTTGTTGCATCCGCGCATTATGCTGACAAATCCCGACACACGGTTGCCGGTAATCTTCATCGGTATTATGTCGCGATACGTCTCGGTTGTCGACAGCTCGACGTTTATAGCCTTCTCTCCCGCCTCGACCGCGGCAAACAGCGCCGGCAGATCCATGTAAGCGTCAGGGCCGGCCACAAGATCCACACCGCAATCGGCTATCAGCCCCTCTTTCACCCTCTCGGCCATACACCCTATGACTCCTATTATGAACAGCCCGCGATGGCGCCGCTTCAGCGAAGCCAAGTACTGGAGGCGTGAATATATTTTCTGCTCGGCATTATCGCGTATGGAGCATGTATTAAGCAGCACGGCGTCGGCATCCTCTATATCATCGGTCATCTCGTATCCGACGGTAGCCATCACTGCCGCCACCACTTCGCTGTCGGCCACATTCATCTGGCACCCGTAGGTCTCTATGAAAAGTTTTTTCACACCCGTTGCCATGTTGTCTATATTGTCCTTATTCATTGTATATATCGTCATCACTGTCCAATGTAGCAGACAAAGGACTTATTAAAATTTTGATTGTCGAATAGTTTTATTTATTTTTGCGCAAAATTAAGCATTTTATACCTTATAATAAACATAAAAACAATTATTATCAGATTATGGCTTTCCCCATCCTTACAGCTCAAGAAGCTGCTGAAGTCATCAAAAACGGTGACAACTTAGGTCTGTCGGGCTTTACAGCCGCCGGTACACCCAAAGCTGTCACAGAAGCTTTAGCCAAAAAGGCTGAAAAAGAACACGCTGAAGGGCGCCCCTTCAAAGTCAACATCTTCACGGGAGCATCGACCAACGACCATGTCGACGGAGCTCTCGCACGCGCCAATGCCATCGACAAGCGCACTCCCTATCAGAGTTCGGCCGACCTGCGCAAGCGCATCAACTCACATGACACCAACTATTTTGACCTGCACCTGTCAGAACTCGCACAGAAACTCCGCTACGGCACATTCGGCGACATCGATGTAGCCATCATAGAAGCCGCCCATGTAAGCGACAACGGCGAGATACTTCTCGGCACCGGCGTGGGCATGGCTCCCACCGTAGCCAAGCTGGCAAAAAAAATCATCATTGAGCTTAACGAGGCAATACCCACCTCGGTAGAGGGCCTTCACGACATATACATGCCTCTCGACCCGCCCTACCGCCGCGAGATACCCATCTACAAGCCCAACGACCGCATAGGCTCCACCCTGCTTAAGGTTGACCCGTCGAAGATAGTAGGCATCGTAAAGACCAATATCACCGACGGCGTACACGGCTTCTCGCCGCTTGACGACGTTACAAAGCAGATCGGCGCCAACGTATGCGACTTCCTTATCGGCGAACTCCGCCGCGGAGCCATACCGGCATCGTTCCTGCCCCTGCAGAGCGGTGTGGGCAATATAGCCAACGCCGTGCTCTTCGGCCTCGGAGAATCCAAGGAGGTGCCGGCATTTGACATGTACACCGAAGTCATTCAGGACGCAGTGGTCGACCTTATGGAGAAAGGTAAATGCCGCTTCGCCTCCACCTGCTCGATGACATTCTCCGACGCCAAGATGACCGAGATATTCAGCAACATCGACTTCTTCCGCGACAAGATACTCATGCGTCCCGGCGAAATATCCAACAGCCCCGAGATTGTGCGCCGATTAGGTGTAATCACAATGAATACCGCCCTTGAAGCCGACATATTCGGCAACATAAACTCCACCCATGTGGTAGGCACCAAGATGATGAACGGTATCGGAGGCTCTGGCGACTTCACCCGCAACGCCTACATATCCATATTCAGCTGCCCGTCGACAGCCAAAGGCGGACTCATATCGACCATCGTGCCCATGGTATCGCACCTTGACCACAGCGAGCACTCCGTCGACGTACTCATAACCGACCAAGGCATAGCCGACCTGCGCGGCAAGTCGCCTATACAACGCGCCGAGACCATAATCGACAACTGCGTGAACCCCGAGTACAAGCAGCTTCTCCGCGACTATCTGAAGCTGTCGCAGGCAGGCGGCCACACTCCCCACGCGCTCAATGCGGCCCTCGGCTTCCACACCACCTTTATCACAGAAGGCGACATGCGCAAAACCGACTGGTCTAAATTCGCATAACCGACTAATCTACTTATACATAGCGCCGGACACGGATGTCCGGCGCTATTTTTTTGTGTCAAACTCTTGACAACGGGGCTTTTATGTTGTAAATTTGCACCTTATTAGGTCTGTTACGGCCTTATCCGAAAGTATGGAAAAGAAGCATCGCAAAGGAATATCGACATTCTCGGCCCAGATAACCGCGACGATAAGTGTGGCACTCGTGCTGATGTTGCTGGGAATAATATCGCTGCTCGGCATAGCGGCCCACTCTATAACTTCTGAAATAAAAGAAAACATGGGCTTCAGCATCGTGTTTTCCGACACGGCCACCGACAATCAGATAAACTACCTCAAACAACGCATCACCACGGCTCCTTACGTGTCAAGCCTGCGATATTTTTCAGCGGCCGACGCCATGAACAAATGGAAAGAGGACACGGGAGAAGACCTCATGCAGGTGCTCGGCGTAAACCCGTTCAGCCCGGAGCTTGAAGTCAAGGTAAAAGCCGACTACGCCGATGTCGACTCCATCGGCGCCATAGTGGCTCCCATAGCATCGCTCCCCTACATATCAGACATAAACGTACATACCGAAATGGTCGATGCGGTAAACGCCAACATAAAATCGATAACAATCATACTCACCGTCATAGCGGCGGTGCTGCTTTTTATATCATTCGCACTCATAAACAACACCATAAGGCTGTCGGTATACTCGCGGCGCTTCACTATCCACACGATGAAACTCGTGGGAGCTACGGGCGCCTTCATACGCAAACCGTTTCTTACCGGCAACCTCGTCAGCGGGCTTGTGGCCGGAGTGGTGGCCGACGCCATACTTGCGGGCGCGCTGGCCTATTTCCACACGCTTGACAAGACCATCCGCGAGGCGGTTACGTGGCCGGCCGCGCTATGCGTATTCGCCGGCGTCATAGTGTTAGGCATGCTCATATGCCTAACAGCGGCCGTTTTCGCGACAAACAAGTATCTGCGTTCATCTTACGATGACATGTTTAAATAAACACTGACATTACATCAATATATGGTAAAGCAAAACAACATCACCCCCGTTCAGGATGACGGCATAGACAAAGAGCCGAGAAGCAACTTTCCCCTGACAAAAATCAACTTCATCATGATGGCCGTATCGGGGCTTATAATTCTCGCAGGATTTCTGCTTATGCTCGGCGGCAGCACCACCACCGAGGCATTCAACCCCGACATTTTCTCTACGCGCCGCATAGTCGTAGGCCCCACCATGGCCTTTATCGGATTCATATTCATGGGTGTAGCCGTTGTCTACCGTCCCAAGAACAAAGACAAGGCATAACCTGTTTTTTATTATTAATTTTATCTGCTTTTACGATGGATTGGCTTGACGCCCTCATTTTAGGTATTATACAAGGTCTGTCTGAATACCTGCCGATAAGCAGTAGCGGACACCTTGAAATATTCAAACAGATACTGAATGTGCATCTTGATCCTGATGCCTCGCTCGAATTCAGCATCATGCTCCACGTGGCTACTGTATTAAGTACAATCGTAATTCTATGGCGAGAGTTTTATCCTTTGATGGTTTCTTTTTTCACTGTCAGGCGCGACAAGAATTTCACTATGGTATGCAAAATATTGATTTCGTGTATACCGGTAGGAATAGTGGGAGTCTTTTTCCAGAAAGATGTGGAAGAATTCTTCAAAGGCAATCTTACCGTGGTCGGCGTATGCCTGATAGTGACTGCGGCGCTTCTGTGCTTCGCGTATTTTACACGTACACGACAGGCTATAATGCACCCCGGCAGATCACAAGGCCGCGACATATCATGGCTTGACGCTTTCATAATAGGGTGCGCACAAGCTGTAGCCGTACTTCCCGGACTTTCACGCTCCGGCAGTACAATAGCTACCGGCATATTGCTTGGCGACAACCGCGAACGTGTGGCACAATTCTCTTTCCTCATGGTGATTATACCTATTCTCGGCAAAGGGCTACTTGATCTTAAAGACATGATTTTGGTTCAAGATACCGCAGCGACCACTGCATCTACGGGAATGCTTCCTATAGCCGTAGGCTTTCTCGCCTCGTTTATCGTAGGATGCTTGGCATGCAAATGGATGCTGGATATTGTAAAGAAAGGCAAACTCGTGTGGTTTGCAGTATATTGTGTCATAGCCGGAGTGCTCTGTCTAATCTGGTAAACATAAATATGAATTTTTTAGACGGAGAGATATTATACATCGACAAGCCCTACGGCTGGACCTCGTTTGATGCGGTAAAGCGCATACGGGGCGCCCTGCTGCGCCGGCTAAAAGTAAAAAAGCTGAAAGTAGGACATGCCGGCACCCTCGACCCGCTCGCGACCGGAGTGATGATGGTGTGTACCGGCAAAGCCACCAAGCTCATAGACGAGTTGCAGGCCCGTACCAAAGAGTATGTAGCCACGATAGCTCTCGGCGCCACCACTCCGTCGTTTGACCTTGAGACAGAGATAGACGCCACCTATCCCATAGCCCACATAACGCGTGAGCTGGTCGAGGAGACACTTAAACGCTTCGTCGGGCCGATATCGCAGATACCGCCGGCGTTTTCAGCGTGCAAAATCAACGGTGAGCGCGCTTACAAACGCGCGCGCAGGGGCGACGAAGTCACCATAAAGCCGAAACTTCTGGTAATCGACTCAATCGAGTTGCTCGAATTCTCGCCCGAAAGCATAACTGTAAAGGTCGTGTGCAGCAAAGGCACATACATACGTGCGCTTGCCCGCGACATAGGCGAGGCCCTCGGCTCGGGAGGACATCTGACCGCCCTGCGCCGCACAAGAGTCGGCGAAGTGGCCGTAGACCGCTGCATGACGGTAGACAGTGCGGTGACCCTCATAAAGGAGACACCGATAGAGATGCCCGAAGATAATGACAAAGCATAAACAACAAGAAATTTTTAATATATGAAACTTTCTCAATTCAAATTCAAGCTCCCCGAAGACCTCATAGCATCTCATCCCTGTGAGGTACGCGATGAAGCGCGCATGATGGTCGTACATCGCGACACCGGCGAGATAGAACACCTCCGGTTCAAGGATATAATCAACTTTTTCGGCGACGGTGACGTGTTTGTATTCAACGACACCAAAGTATTTCCCGCATTGCTCTATGGCAACAAGGAGAAGACCGGAGCGAGAATCGAAGTATTTCTCTTACGTGAATTGAATGAAGAAAACAAGCTTTGGGATGTGCTTGTTGAGCCGGCGCGCAAGATAAGGATCGGCAACAAGCTGTATTTCGGCGAAGACGAGTCGATGGTGGCTGAAGTCATCGACAACACGACATCGCGAGGCCGCACGCTGCGCTTCCTCTATGACGGAAGCCACGAAGAGTTCAAGGATGCCCTGTACAAATTGGGCCAGACTCCCCTTCCTCCGTACATCAAACGTGCTCCCGAACCCGAGGACGCAGAGCGCTATCAGTGCATATTCGCCCGCAACGAGGGTGCGGTGGTAGCTCCTTCGGCCGGCCTTCACTTCAGCCGCGAGCTCATGAAACGCCTTGAGATAAAAGGCGTGGAAGCCGGCTATCTTACTGTACATTCAGGTCTCGGCAACTACCGTGAGATAGATGTGGAGGACCTGACAAAACATCGCATGGACTCGGAAGAGATGGAAGTCACTCCGCAACTTGTCGACCTCGTAAACAACGCCAAGGATAACGGCAAGCAGGTATGTGCCGTAGGCACTTCGGTACTACGCGGCATAGAAAGCGCCGTAAGCATGGGCGGCCACATGAAGACATTCACAGGCTGGACCAACAAATTCATCTTCCCGCCCTACGACTTCACCGTGGCGTCAGCCATGGTAAGCGGCTTCCACATGCCCTACTCAACCATGCTGATGATGGTTGCCGCATTTGGCGGATACGACCTCGTCATGCATGCCTACGAAGTGGCTGTAAAGGAAAAATACCGCTTCGGAGCATACGGCGACGCCATGCTGATACTCTGACACGGCCTGCCGTCAAATATGTAAACTGACACCCGATATATCGGATAAACGCGCCGACAGTGCATCAGCATAGTCGGCGCGTATCGTTACAGTCATCTCGCAGGAGTTGTCAAAATTCTGGCTTACAATCCTGACCTCAGGATCTTTTACCGCACGCATCACGTCGTTCATGACCATGTATGGAAACGTAAACGTTATCGTGCTTTGCTCGTGGCACTCTATAATACGGCCGGCCGATATAGCCTCTCTCGCTGCCTCGCGATAAGCCACTATAAGACCGCCCGTACCGAGTTTTATGCCGCCGAAATAACGCACCACGACAATAACGACGTTTGTAAGATTGAACGAGTTTATCTGACCGAGAATCGGCTTGCCGGCGGTACCCGAAGGCTCGCCGTTGTCGCTGCACTGAAAGTCGAGGCGCGATGCCCCGGTCATATAAGCCCAGCACACATGGCGCGCGTCATGATACTTTTTCTGATATGAGGCGATAACCTCCTTGGCCTCCGCCGCATCCGACACCGGCACGGCAAAAGCGAGAAACTTACTCATCTTCTCCTTATAACATCCTTCCGATGTCGACTCAAGAGTATGGAAAGTATCGCCCATGATGCTGTCAGGAGTAAGTATCAATAAGAGTGGTCGTCGCCCTCAAGTTCACCGGGAGTGAGCTTGCCGCTGTCCATCTTATGCCATACGTAGGCTATATATGCCACGACAACCGGCACAAGTATCGACACAAAGCTCATGACCTTAAGCGTGAAATAGGTCGAGGAGCTGTTCTGTATGGTCAGCGAACTCGACGGATCGGTAAGCGACGGATAGTAGGGAGTGTTGTTGTAACCCGCTACCCAGAACAATGTCAGCACGACAAGCACCGTGCCGATGCCCGACCACCATATGCCTTTGGTGTAATGCTTGGCAAACGACGACTTAAGCACAGCATACAGCACCATGACCACGCCGACAAGGAAGAGCACGAGGCACCACCACATATGCACATAGTTCAGGAAATATTTGTGAGGAGTCACATCAAAGCTGTGCAGCCCTGTCGTAGTATATCCGTCGGCCAGCCAAAGCATCACGACAAATGTCACGAAGAAAAGCACAAATATCACACCGTTGACAAGCACACGGCGCTTATTAAGGTTAAAGAAGCGGTCATCGCCACCTATATTGTTCATGAAGTAAAGTGCGCCCTGTGTGCGTGCAAGAAACAGCACGGCAAGACCGAGTATCCAGTTTTTCCAATAGAAAATGGCCTCAAATCCGTGGGTCGGCGCCCAACGCGAAATCACCGGAGCGCCGGGGTCAAGAATGTTGCCCATGGTCACCGAAAATTCCGATCCGAAGAAGAACATCGACACCGCCACTCCGAGCAGGAAGCAGCCGAGGCAGCCGTTAAGCAGCAGCAGCCAGTCATAGAAACCGGTACCATAGATATTTCCGGCCTTGCGGCGATACTGGAAGCTGACGGCCTGACCTATAAAAGTAAACAGAATCAGCATCCACAGCCAATACGCACCGCCGAAGCTCGTGCTGTAAAAGAGCGGGAAAGAAGCGAAAAACGCACCGCCGAATACGACAAGCGTAGTAAACGTGAGTTCCCACTTGCGCCCTATGGAGTTTATCATCAGATTGCGGTCCACGGCGTTGCGTGTGCACGGGAGCATGGACTGGCCGCCCTGCACAAAAAGCAAAAACACGAGAAGTGCGCCCAACACCGATATGAGCAGCCACCAATATATCTGTAAATGTTCAAGTGCCATGATAATTATTCATTTGAGATTGTAGAAATATCTTCCTTGGAATGTTTGTTGATCTGCGTGAGCATAATACTGATCTCCGCAACAAGAAGTATGGTAAATACGGCGGCAAACATGAAGAATGTCACGATTACCGATGATGAAGCTATATCGCTTATGGCGGCCTTGGTCGGCATTATGTTCTGTATAACCCACGGCTGACGGCCGACTTCGGCAGTGATCCAGCCGCTCTCGGAGCATACCCACACAACGGCGATAGACAGGATGCCTATCCAGTTCACGACACGGTTCTGCAACCACTTCGGACGATAGTAGACGGCAAAGAGAGCCAACGCAAAGAACAGCAGCAGATAGCCGCCGGCCATGACCATTATCCTGAACGCATAGAACGTAAGCGCAACCGGAGGCACAGCCTCTTCGGGCGAGTCAAGATAGCCGTAGCCGAAATAATCGTAATTGGCCTTTATATCTTCGGCGGCGGCCTCCATGGCTGCCTTGTCGCCGACGGTCATGGCTGCGTCATACTTGCGGAGCGCCTCGCGAGCCTCTTTACCCGCCTTTATACGGTCGGCATAGCTCACCGCATCCAGAGTGTCGCCGTTTTCCGTCAGTCTTATTCCGTTGATCAGGTCATTGATGCCGGGCACAAAAGCGTGCGGGTTGTGAGTGGCAAGGAACGACAGTCCGTAAGGTATGCTTATGTCAAACAGATAGGGATCCTCGTCATTGTTTATGGTCTTGTCGGGGTTCAGGATGCCGAATGCCACGATCTCCTGACCGCACTTACCGTCATAAAGGCCCTCCATGGCTGCAAGCTTCATGGGCTGATGCCGGGCTACGCTTACGGCCGACATATCACCGGTGGCAAGCGTTATAAGTATACCTGCACCGCCTACCCAGCCGGCAACCTTGATTGACGACATGGCCATATCCACGTTGCGGCGTTTGAGCAAGAACCAGCAGCTTACACCGATAACAAACACTCCAGCCAGAACCCATGCGCTCGCCACGGTGTGGGTGACTTTGGCCCGGGCTGTTTCAGAGAACACCAGCGCCCAGAAGTCATCCATCACATTTCGCATCTGCGACGGGTCAAACTCCATGCCGACCGGCTCCTGCATCCATGAGTTGGCGACAAGTATCCACAGTGCCGACAAGGCGGTACCGGCAGCGGTAAGCCATGTGGCTGCAAGGTGAAACTTCGGGCTGAATTTTTTCCAGCCGAAAAACATCACCGCGATGAAAGTCGACTCCATAAAGAAAGCCACAATGCCCTCGATAGCGAGCGGAGCGCCGAATATGTCGCCTACAAACCAGCTATAGTTTGACCAATTGGTACCGAACTCAAATTCAAGTATAATGCCGGTGGCCACGCCTATGGCAAAATTTATACCGAACAGCAGCATCCAGAACTTGGTCATAGCGAGCCACTTGACCGACTTGGTTTTTACATATACACTCTCCATGATAGCCACAATAAGTGCCAGACCTATGGTGAGCGGAACAAAGAGCCAGTGATACATGGCCGTCAGTGCAAATTGCCACCTTGACCAGTCGACTACGGTAATTAAGTCATCCATAATTAATTAGGGTGTTAGTAATGTATTTTCTTGATTTCGGTTATAGTCGGTCATAGAGTGCCGCACCGCCCGCGCCCTGTCGACATCGTTGTCATAATCGCGCTGCAGCAGATCGGGAAAGAAAAACAGTTTGAAAATAAAAAACAGTATGAACAATTTTATTATAATCAGGGCCCACAGATAACGCCCGACGGTCATAGAACGGAAACCGTCGCGATAGAAACGGATAATGCGCACCGGCAGATTGCCGCGTCGGGGAACTTGGTTACGGTCCATATTATTGTTTTTAACAAAAATAATCTTTTATTTTCATAAAACAAAAAATAATTGCCCGAGGTTCCCGGATTCGCATTTATCGCGCGATTTTCACATCACGGCTTATTCGCTCCGGCATAGCGCGTAGGCGGCATTCCGAACATCTCTTTGAACGCTACGGTAAAATGCGACGGGTTGGAGAATCCGGTGGCATAGGCGACTTCGGCTACACTGAGCTTCTGCTCCCTGAGCAGACGGGCCGCCTGTTTAAGGCGCAGGTTCTTGATAAAGTCACGAGCCGACATATTGGTAAGCTCTTTCAGTTTACGATGCAGATGCACACGGCTGAGGCCCACCTCCTCGGCAAGACGCTCCACGCTCAGGTCAGGCGATGACAGGTTATCGTTAATCACGGCCATGATACGGTTAAGCAGCACCTCGTCCTGCGACTTCATCGTTATCTTTCTTACAGAATCCTCCTGATCCTGTATGCCGCTGAACTTTGCCCGCAACAGCTTGCGATTGGCTATCATGCCCGCTATGGTGCTCATAAGCACCTCCATGCTCACCGGCTTTGACATGTACGAGTCGGCACCGGCCTGAAGTCCGGTCATACGGTCTTCATTCTCCACCTTAGCCGACAGGAGTATCACCGGTATATGGTTGATGTTGGGATTTTGCTTAATTTTACGACAAAGCGACAACCCGTCGAGGCCCGGCATCATCACGTCGCTTATCACTATCTCCGGAGCATCGGCAATAATATTTTCAAGAGCTTCATTGCCGTTGGCAAACGTGATGACATTATACTTCTCCGACAACTCATGACGCAGATATTCCCTTACATCCACGTCATCCTCGACAACAGCCACGGTTATGTCGGAGCGGTTTTTCGACACGTTTTTATCGGACAGAGGGGTCACGGGCACCTCATATCCGGGGGCCATACGCGCCGTCACCGCCTGAAGCTCCTCAGCAGTGAGATGATCGGCACCGGCCGGAAGCCGTATTATAAACTCACATCCGGTGGCGCCCACATGATTGCGCGCCGATATAGTGCCATGATGCAGAGTCACCAGTGTGCGACACAGATGCAGGCCTATGCCCGCTCCGGCCACAGCTCCGGTAATCTCGTTCTCAATACGGTAGAACCGGTCAAATATCTTCTCTATCTTGTCGGGATCAATGCCGATACCGCTGTCTGACACGGCAATTTCGACGTAACGGTCGAGCGGTGGCAAAGCACCGGCATCCTCTCCTTCGGTAAGCGTTATGTCGATGTGCCCTCCGCGCGGCGTGTACTTAAACGCATTGGACAGGATATTGATAAGCACCTTGTCGAAATTGTTCACGTCAATCCATGCCGGCAGACTCGATGCCGAATGATGAAAGGTAAACGCCACGTCATTTTCATAAGCCATGTACTCAAACGAGCGCATGGCCTCCTCGATGTAAGGCACCATGTCAGTCTCGGAGAAGTGCAGCTGCATCTGACCTTTCTCTATCTTACGCATGTCCATAAGCTGGTTGACAAGACGCAATATACGCTGGGCATTGCGGAATATCATCATATATGTTTCCCTCAGGACGCTATCGGTACAGTTTGCTATCAGTTTCTCCAACGGACTTATAATCAGCGTCATCGGAGTACGTATCTCATGCGATATGTTGGTAAAGAACTGCAACTTGGCCTCAAGAAGCTGCTCGGACTGGCGGCGTTCGAGCTGACGGCGGCGCTCGTCGGCCTTGTCGCGCAAAAAATGGATTACGCATACGCTGACAAACACGGCCACGCCCAGATATATCAATATGGCCCACCATGAACGATACCACGGCGGCGACACGGTGATGTCAAGCTCGCGCAGGGCGTCGGGCTCGGTATTTCCGGCCACACGCACCTGAAAGCGGTAGTCGCCGGGCGCCATGTTGTTAAATGTCACCCTACTCTGTCCCGGCGGTGTGGTAAGCCAGTCTTTGCCCAGCTCCCTGACGCGGTATTCATATACAAGCTTGTCGGGATTATCATAGGAAAAGGTAGAAAAGGATATGCTGAACGTGTTGTCATCGTAAGCCAGACGTACATTACGCGCTTCGGAAATGCCGGTGTCAATGACCCGCCTGCCTCCCGACAAAGTCGAAGCCGTGACCGGTGTAGAGAAGATGTCAAAACCGGTTATGACAGGCGTATAGATGCGCTGGCCGTCATTTATGTCAAGCGGGTGAAAGGAGGTAACGCCGTCAGTGCCGCCGAAATATACTATGCCTTTACCGTCGTTGCAGTAAGCGCCGTGGGTAAATTCGTTGCCCTGCAGACCGTCGCCCGCATCGAAATTCACGAAACGCCGCTCCCCGACTATGAACTTGGACACACCGTGGTAGGTGCTTACCCACACATTGTGGCTCTCGTCCTCACACAAGCCGCATATGACGTCATTGGGCAGACCGTCGGACGATGAATAATGGGCGACCTCGCCCGATACCGCATCGTACACGTATATGCCGTAAGAAGTGCCGCACCATATATTACCCTTATGGTCCTCCATCAATGAATAGGCTATGACCCCATCGACAAGATTCTCATTGTCGCCAAACCTGACGTAACGTCCGGAGCGTGTATCATAACAGCTTATACCCTGATAATGGGCTATCCACAGAAGTCCCGTAGGCGTATACAACATATTGTTTATCCAGTCGTTTCCGATTGAAGTCTCCTCCTTTTTCATGACTTTGAACGACAACTCTCTCGAAGTATCGTCATCGGGATTGTAACGGATAAGACCGTTGCCGAACGTACCGAGATAAAACACACCTTCACCGGCCTCGACAATGCTGCATATCTTCTTCTCGGCGAATCGCGGCACCTCATTGAGCGATCCGTTATCGCCCACGCGGTAAAGGCCGGAGTTAAACGAACCGATCCACATACGCGACCGCGAATCCTCAAGTATACACATGACCGTGGTGGGCGTCGGATAATAGGCGACGCGCCGCCCTCCCGGATCAAGACGGTACACTCCGTCATTGTCGCAGCTCACCCACAGATTATGATTGCTGTCGACATACACCGCCATGACACATCCGTCGCCTATGGGATTTTCATGGACCGACCTGCCGTAATAGCCGAAGGCATGACGAAGTTTAGGCACCAAAGCTATGCCCTTCTGAAACATGCCTATCCACACATTGCCATCGCGGTCCTCAAGCATCCGGTGGACTTTGGAACGGTTAAACTCGACAAGCGGCGAACTTGAGGGTACATCAAGCAGCACATCGCCCGCCACGAGTTTGGCGCCATGCCCTTCCGTGCCGGCGTAGAGCGCGCCCCCGCACAAGGCAAGCGTCTTTACCGAAAGTACACCGCCGCCATACACGACCGGAGTAAAATCGTCGGCCCCCGGGCACAATCTGCTGACTCCGGCATCGAGAGAGCTCACATATATGTCGCCACCCGACGACCCTATCACGGCCGACACATTATTGCCCACTGAAGAGCATCCGAGATTATAGGACCTCGAATGGTCGCCCGCGGGATAATAGCGACACACGCCATTGTCCTCGGTAGCTATCCATATGGCATGAGTGGCATCTTCATATATGTCGCTCACGAGAAGGCTCCCGGCCGCACGCGCAAGATGATGCATACAACGGGCGGTACCCGACAAAGAATCATAGATAAACACTCCGTAGCCGGCCGTGCCTATCCAGATATCGCCGTTGGACAGTCGTGTTATGACCGACACATGGGCCGACACCGGCTTTTCATCATATATAAGAGGTATGTCCTTGAACTCTTCGGTGGCACGGTCAAACTCCATCAGCCCCGTAATACACCCGACAAGCAACCGCCCCCTGACATCTTCCTGAACAGTACGCACATAATTGTCACGAAGCGAACGGTCATCGCCCGACGTATGCTTGAATGTGGTAAAGCGAGTGCCGTCGAAGCGGTTGAGCCCGTACTCCGTGGCAATCCATACGTATCCTTTACAATCCTGATATACATCATTTATAAGGCAGCTCGAAAGCATGCCGTTGGAAGTATATAGTTTTGTACGTTGTGCGGGCGACCCAATAGCGATAAGCATCAAAGTGACCGTAATAAAGAAATGTTTAATTTTCATGATATGTGTCGGGTTACATATTTTACGCAAAAATAGGCATTTTGATACATTGAGAAAAGTAACATTTTATGTTTTATAACATAATTGTTACATTTACGATAATATATGGCACATACAACAAAATCATATTACAAAATCCAATAATTTTGTTACGCGTAACATAAGTGAATAATTTGATAACCTCTAAATTTGCATCGTAATCAATCGTTAACACAATACACAAAAACAAAACCAATTGCCCATGCTTAAACAGTAAAACGACAACAAATTTCAGCCCCGCATCAGTACGATACGGGCAACCGAGAATTTAAACCAATCGAGAACTTACAATTAATCCCAAAACCAATAACATTATTTTCATGAAATGCACAGATTTTAATCTGCGGTTCATAGCGGTATTATTAATAGGACTTATGTCACCGCTATGGGCATTTTCCCAGACCATCACTGTCTCGGGAACAGTAATCGACGAATTGGGAGAGCCACTGATCGGAGCTACCGTTCAGCAAAAAGGCACGTCCAACGGTACTTCAACCGACATTGACGGCAAGTACACGCTGACAATCTCTCCCAAAGGTACAATCACAGTATCCTATGTGGGTTATAACACACAGGACATCGCCGTAGACGGGCGCACCGTCATCAACGTAACCATGAAAGAAAACGCGGCTGTGCTCGAAGAAGTAGTCGTGGTAGGTTACGGTCAGATGAAACGAAGCGACCTTACGGGCTCCGTGGTATCGGTAGGCGAGGACGCCGTGAAGAAGTCGATATCTACAAGTATCGACCAAGTGCTTCAGGGACGCGCCGCCGGTGTACAGATACAGGCCAACTCCGGAACACCCGGTGCGTCGACCTCAATCCGTATACGCGGTATCAACTCGCTCAACGCCACCAACCAGCCTATCTTCGTCATCGACGGTGTCGTTATCGACTCAGCCACCGACTCGGAGTCGTCCAACCCGCTTTCGTCGATCAACCCGTCAGACATTGTATCGATGGACATTCTGAAAGATGCCTCTGCGACCGCTATATATGGTTCGCGCGCGAGCAACGGTGTGATCATGATCACCACCAAACGCGGTAAAGCGGGCGAAGCCACCGTCACCTACGACGCATATCTCGGATGGCAGGAGATGCCCAAACAGTATGACATGCTCAACCTTCAGGAGTACGCCGAACATCACAACTACCGCGCCATCGAGCGCAACCTGCTCATCCCGAACAGCGCGTTTGTGCGTCCCGACCTTCTCGGCAAAGGTACCAACTGGCAGGACGAGCTCTTCCGCAAAGCCTTTATGATGAACCACAGCATATCGGTATCAGGCGGAAACGACCGTACTACTTGGGCTTTCTCCGGCGGTTATCTCGATCAGGACGGTATTGCCGTAGGTTCAAGCTTCAAGCGCTACTCACTGCGCTCGAATGTCGACACACAGATAAAAGACTGGCTTAGGGGGGGAGTAAATTTCTCATTTTCAGAATCTAAGCAAGCTGTCGGCACCGACAACAACACCATCATGAGCGCATTGCTGCAGCAGCCCACCGTCGCCGTCACATCGCCCGACGGCTCCTATGACGGTCCCGAAGACCAGTGGATGCCTGAAAACCCGCTCGGCCTCGCCGAACTCATCACCAACAACAACAAGAAAGTCAATCTACGCTTCAACGTGTATCTTGAAGCAGCCCTTTACAAAGGTCTGACCCTGCGAACAGAACTGTCGGGCGACTACAACTTCAACAAGTTCTACTTCTACGAGCCTGACTACAAGTTCGGTATAAAGACACAGGACCACCGCACCTCGCGCTGGACCAAGACCGACACCAAGTACTGGTCATGGCGTAACATCCTTACCTACAACAACACATTTGCAGAAAAACATAACATCAACGTGATGCTCGGACAGGAAATGTCAAAGAGCCACTGGGAAACACAGATGGGTCAGGCCACAGGCTTCCTCACCAACACCACTCCCGACCTCAGCGCCGGCGACATCTCCAAATCAAGCACCACCGGTATGCGCAACGTGAACACGATGGCCTCATTCTTCGGCCGCGTATTCTACTCGTTTGACGACCGCTACCTGCTCACCGCCACCCTGCGTCGCGACGGCTCCTCGAAGTTTGCCGACGGACAGAAGTGGGGCTGGTTCCCCGCAGTCGCTCTCGCATGGCGCGTCTCACAGGAAGAGTTCATGAAGGGCATCGAAGAGATCAATTCACTTAAACTGCGTCTCGGCTGGGGTAAAACCGGTAACCAGAACGTGGCCGACTATGCATACATGTCCATGCTGTCATCAAAGACCACTCCGTGGGGTGTAGGTGTACTCGCAGGCAATACCGCCAACCCCAACCTGACATGGGAAACGACTTCGTCCTACAACATCGGTCTTGACTTCGGTCTGCTTCAGAACCGCATCGAGTTCATAGCCGACGTATACTACAAGAAGACGGAAAATCTGCTTCTTCAGGTACAGCTTCCCGCGTTTCTCGGCTCTGAAGGCTACGGCGGCGCAAGCAACCCGTGGATGAACGTCGGTTCTATCGAAAACAAAGGTATAGAGCTGACCCTTAACACCACCAACATCGCCAACCGCGAATTCACATGGACCTCCAACCTTGTATTCTCGCTCAACCGCAACCGCGTAAAGTCACTTGACACCGCATCGGCTTCTGTAGAAAAAGACTTCAGCATCGGCTCCACCCCCTACATCGTCACCAAGACCGTCGTAGGCCAGCCTATCGGACAGTTCTACGGCTACAAAGTCATAGGACGTTTCGACAAGGCCGAGGACTTCTACTATCATGACGCCAACGGCAATCTCTGCGAGGTAGCCCGTCCCGAAGGCAAAGGCATCGACCCCAACCAGACATGGATCGGCGACTACATCTTCGAGGACCTCAACAAGGACGGCGTCATCAACGACAAGGACCGCACGTTTATCGGCAATCCCGAGCCCAAATTCACTTGGGGCTTCGGCAATACGTTCAACTACAAAGGCTTCGACCTCAATATCATGTTCTCCGGTTCTTACGGCAACAAAGCCCTCAACATGAACCGCATACGTATCGAAGACCCGCGTCAGAACTCCAACATACTCCGTTCATCGCTCAACTTCGCCAAGTTTGCGCTCATCGACCCGTCACTACCGGCCACCGACTACCGCAACATCTACATCGCCAACGCATCGTCCACCACACTGCCGGCCGTACAGAACAGCGACGCCAACGGCAACTACCGTCTCAGCGACCTCATGGTGGAGGACGCATCCTACATCCGTCTCCAGAACATCTCGCTCGGCTACACCCTGCCGCGCAACATCGTCCGCAAGCTATACCTCGACAACGTCCGCGTATACTTCAGCGCCCAGAATGTTCACACATGGAGCAAATACAAAGGTCTTGACCCCGAAGTCGGCGCCATGTACGGCGACGCCCTCATGACCGGCGTGGACTACGGTCGTTATCCTTCGCCCCGCATCTACACTTTCGGTCTTAACGTATCATTCTAACTAATATCAAAATCCGAAACTAATGAAAACAAAAATAGCTATATTAATGGCCGCCGGATGTCTTGCACTGACTTCATGCGATGACTTCCTGACTACCCAGAGCACATCGTCACCGAGCGACCAGACATTTCTTGACAACGACGCAGCAGTAAGCGCCACCACTTATCCGCTCTACAACTACGCATGGTGGGGCTTCAACGAGAAGTTCTACTACTCCGTAGGCGACGGACGCGCCAACAACATCAACGCTCCGTGGTCAGACTACATATATCCCTACACCAAGCTCACCGAACAGGCAAGCTCGCCCGGTCTTCATGACGCATGGAAATCGTTCTACTCGGTAGTGGCACAGTCCAACAACACCATCAACCGTATAAAGGACTTCTCCGGACCGGCCGTTACCGCCGGCGCCAAGACCCAAGGCATAGCCGAAGCCCGCTTCATGCGCGGCATCGCCTACTGGTACATCGGCTCAATCTGGAACCGTGCCGTACTTTACGAAAACACCTCGGCCATGGTAGGCAACTATGTAGTGCCCCCTCACCGTGTAACCGACGTAATCGAGTTTGCCATCCGCGACCTTGAGTACGCAGCCGCCTATCTGCCCAAATCGCAGTCCAACGAAGGCCGCGTCACCTGCTACAGCGCTTACGGCCTCCTGTCGCGCATCTACCTGTCCATGGCCGGACTCACCACCGACGGAGCATATGACGGAAGCAACATAGCCACCGACTTCAACCGCGGAACCCGCAACACGTACTATCTTGATCTCGCCAAGAAAGCCGCCCTCAAGTGCATGGAAGGCCCTTACAGCCTCATGAACAGCTACGGTGAGCTCTTCGACATCAAGACTTGGAACAACAACAGCGAGTCCGTATTCCAGCTGCAGTGGATAGCCGGTCCCAACGGAAGCGGCGCCGACGGCTGCCACAATCCTATCTCGGCATTCTTCGGCTGGTCATCGATGGTCGATGATGCAGGCTGGGGCAACGCCACCTATGCGTCATATGACATAATCCGCACCTACGACCCGGCAGAGACCGACCGCCGTCATTACACAGTCACCACTTACGGCGAATTCTATCCCGAGTTCAACAAGAAAAACGGCGGCTACACCGTCGGTGTCACCGAAGTCGATGACAACGCCTACAAAAAACGCTGCCACGTCAAGAAGCACGTACTCGGCAAGTATGACGACAACGGCGTAAGCTACAAGCAGTCCAACGGCGTCAACACCTACATGATGCGTCTTGCGGAAGTGTATCTCAACCTCGCCGAAGCCATACTCGGCAACGCCGCATCGACATCCGACGCCGTGGCCCTCGAGTATTTCAACAAAGTACGCACCCGCGCCGGCATGCCTACCAAAAACAAGATAGACTACGACGACATCCACTACGAGCGCCGCATAGAGCTGGCATTTGAAGGCCAGTACTGGTACGACCTGCTCCGCCGCGCCTACTACCAGCAGGCCGAAGTGGTCAACTACCTCAACCATCAGGACCGCCACGCCGGTTACGAATATGACGAAAGCGAGCCTTGCAAATACGCCAAGACCTCCGACGCCACCGACGTGTCCACCGCTACCATAGCAAGCCTTCAGTTCCCGCTCTCCGACGTCGACCTCGGCCGTAACCCGCGCCTGAGCGAGACTCCCGTCGCCTATGAGTTCGGTGAACGCGAAGTCACCCCCGCCGATTTGTTTAACTAATTTTACTTACAGACACAGATATGAAAAATCTAAAATATATATGGCTCTCCGTGATAGCGCTTCTGTCGGTGGGATTCGTGTCATGCAACGATGACGACGAGTATTTCGACGGCAAGTATCAGGAACGTCCTATCGTGGTTAACAAGGTCTATCTCGAGAACTACGAGTCATCTGTACCCGACCGCGAAGTCGAGTTTGCCCGCCTCGGACAGCTCATACGCCTCGAAGGATCAGGCTTCATGGGCATGAAGAAAGTGTTTGTCAACGGATTTGACACATACTTCAACCGCGCTTACGTGAGCGACAACTCCATGCTCATCCAGCTCAACAGCAAGACCCCCATCACCGACGCCGAAGATGACGTGCGCAACACCATACGCCTCGTCAAAGACGGCACCCAGACAGTGCACAACTTCACCATACGCGCCGCATCGCCCAGCATCAAGGGCCTGCAGAACGCACTCCCCGCAGCGGGTGAACTGGTCGTAGTACACGGCGAAGGCCTTCAGGAGATAACAAAGGTGACTCTGCCCGGCGGCGTGGAAATAACCGACGGCATAACCTCTGACAAAGACGGCGAGTGGTACTCGTTCACCATGCCCTCCGGACTCACCGCAGGAGGTGCCATCGTAGCCGAAGGTGCCAACGGCATCTCGCAGACTCCCGCCTACTTCAACGAGCGCCGCGGCATGCTCCTCGACTTCGACACCGAAGGTCAGCAGGGCGCGTGGGGCTGGAAAGAAGCCGGCTCAATGATAGGCTTCGAGGACCGCACCGACGATGACGGCAACGTCACCATGAAGAACGACCTCGTTCAGGATCCTCTCGGCACCAACGGACAGGTATGCCAGATAGTACCCGACCGTCTTCTTACCGACGGAGGCATAGTATCGGGCAAGCCCCGTGTGACAGAGTGCTGGACCGTAGGCGACGGCAATCTCGACTACGAGAACTGGGCACGCATGAGCGCCCTCATCCCGGCCGACACCCCGCTTGACGAAGTGGCATTCCAGTTCGAGATCTACGTACCCAATCCGTGGGGAGCCACCGGTCAGCTCCAGATATGCCTCGTCAACAACTACCAGTACAAGGGCATCGACTCCGACGAATACGGCTCGGGCAAACTGACCGCCTTCTTCATACCGTGGGTTGTCGACGGCAAGAACGTGCCTTTCTCCACCGAGGGCTGGACTACAGTCACCATACCTCTGTCGGAATTCGGCAAATACAAGGCTCTCCTTGAGGACAAAGAAGCCGTAGCGCCCACATTCCAGACCGTCATCGACGACCGTCTTGCGGCCACCTACCCCAACTTCGGCATGGGCTTTGTCAACACCGACTACAAGCTCGGCGACGCAGCCTTCCCGTCAGACCTGTTCAACACCAAGATCTATGTCGACAACTGGCGTATAGTTCCCTGCAAGAACGTCGTTATTTCCGATTATCCCGAAGACGATGAAGAGGAATAATATTAACCGTTAAAAACACAGAACGACACAATTATGAAATTCAACAAGATAATACTACCGTCAATCGCGCTTGCCACAATAATGGCAAGCTGCGATGACCAGATAATGGAGTGGCAGGACAAGGACGGCAGCGTCGATGCCTCGGAACTCCCCCTGAAGGACAGCGAGAAGCTGTTGCTCTACAAGCCCATCAAGGAGTATGTGGCCCAGCACCATCCCAACCTCAACCTCGCCCTCGGCGTAGGCGCCGACCTGTATCTCAACGACCCCGAGGCCAAGTCCATAATAGACGCCAACTTCACCGGCATCACCCTCGGCAACGCCATGAAGATGGGCGTCATAATGAACGCCAGCGGCAACATCGACTTCACTACGGTCGACAATGTGCTGGCAGCAATGCCCGCCGGCATGAAGCTCTACGGCCATAACCTTCTGTGGCACACCCAGCAGCCGCAGACCTATCTCAAGTCGCTCATCGCGCCCAAAATGGAGGTAGTGGTTGACCAGCAGGATGTATGTATAAATATCATCTCCAACTCTGATTTTGAAGACGGCACCGATAAAGGATGGACCGGTTTCTGGGGTCAATACGACCGTGAAATAGTATCGCCCGGACATGATAGTCAGTATGCGCTCAAGATGACCAACAAGAGCAGCGCCACCGACATGTGGAGCAGCCAGCTGTTCTGGGAAAGCGTCATGGAAAAAGGCAAAACCTATGCCTACTCGTTCTGGGCCAAATCAGACGCAGGCGTGACCGTACAGTTTATCGGTTCACAAGCCAGCGGAGATTATAAAGGCATTTATAAAGACCAGTTTGAACTTGGCAGCGACTGGGTATATTGCACGGGTGAATTTGAATATACGGATGCTGACCCCGACGATATTACCCGATGGGGTATACAGTTCGGCGGTGTCCCGGGCGGAAGCGTCTATATCGATGACTTCAAATTCGGTCTGAAAAACGATGCGCCCGCCAATCCCGACGAAGGACGTCTGAACTACATCGCCAACGGCACGTTTGACGAAAACATCGACGGATGCCAGAAGTGGAACGGTGCGGACGGATGCAACACATGGAACTCTGAAGAAGGCAACTTCGGCAAAGGATGTCTACAGGTCGTAAACGTCACCGCCAATCCCGGCAACCAGTGGAAGACACAGATTCACCTGAATCTCTCGCAGCCCATAGCCGTCGGAAACACAGCTTACATCTCCTATTATATAAGGACACTTGAAGGCTCAGGTTCGGCACGTGTGTCGACTACCGGCGATGTACATTATCAGGGCGACCAGAATGTGCCCAACGCATGGGTAAGGGTTGAATGGTCGTTTGACGTGACCGGCAATCCTCTTGAAGGCATCAACTTCGACCTCGGCGAGGCTGCCGCGACTTATCTGATCGACGACATATATGTATCGACCGATCCGTTCAAGGCAGAGGCAAAGGCTACACCCAAAGCAGGCGGCATAACCTTCGTGCCCAAGACAGCCGAAGAGAAGAAGACCATACTTCTCGACGCTATGGAGCAGTGGATCAAGTCCATAATGGAGCATGTAGGCGACCGTGTTGACGCATGGGATGTAATCAACGAGCCTATAGCCGACGGCAGCAACGGATGGCGCGGTATCGACGGCGTGTTCGGCAGCAACAACAATGACGGCGTGGCCGACTCCGAGCCGGTAGAGACAGAGACCGACGGCCTCACCCTCAACTGGGCTTCAGAAGCAGGCAACCAGCACTGGTACTGGGGCTACTACCTCGGCAAGGACTATGCTGTAAAAGCATTTGAATTCGCACGCAGATATGCACCCAACGCCAAACTCTTTGTAAACGAATACAACCTTGAGACAAGCCCGTCGAAACTTGACGCTCTCATCGGCTTTGTCAACTACATCGACCAGAACGGCGGTCAAGTCGACGGTATCGGCACCCAGATGCACGTCAACTACAAGATAAGCAAAGATCAGGTTGACGCCATGTTCAAGAAACTGGCCCAGACCGGCAAGCTCATACGCATAACCGAGCTCGACGTGGCATTCGGCGTGGAGGAGGGCAAGACCATAACTCCCTCGGAAGCACAGTTAAGCGAGCAGGCCGCCACATATCAGATGATTCTCACTTCATACTTCGAGAATATACCCGAGGCACAGCAGTCGGCCATAACCATCTGGGGCTTCTCTGACAACAAGAAGGAGCATGAATACTGGCTGAAGGGCGACGCACCCAACATCTTTGACTCCGAGTACAAGCGCAAGGTAGCCTACAAGGGTGTATGCGACGCTATCGCCGGATATGACGTATCGATCGACTTCAAGGGCGAGGACTGGAAAGAGCTCAATGAAGGCGAAGAGGAGAATTCCGACAAATAACCGTTAACCCCGGTTTCACATATTACGAGGGGAGGACATATATTCCCTCCCCTCGTATTTTTTTTTAACAAACTTACAGCATATGCACAGATTATTTTTGATGACATTCATTCTGCTGACGGCAATGTCGGCATATGGCGCCGAAGTGCGACTTACGACACAAGGCACTGCCACACAGCTTACTGTCGACGGCAAGCCGTTTATCATCATCGGCGGAGAGCTCGGCAACAGCTCGGCGTCATCCGAAGCCGACATAAAGCGTATATTTCCCAAACTGAAGCGCATGAACCTCAACACGGTGCTCGTGCCGGCATATTGGGACATGGTGGAGCCTTCGGAAGGTCAGTATGACTTCTCGCTCGTTGACACGGCAATAGATGAAGCGCGCAAAAATGATCTGAAAATAGTATTTCTTTGGTTCGGGGCATGGAAAAATTCCATGAGCTGCTATGCGCCCGAATGGTTCAAACGCGATTACCGCAAATATCCCCGCGCACGCACTGCTAAAGGAAAACCGCTCGAGATAGCGAGTGCATTTTCCGAAAACGTATATAAAGCCGACAGTCGTGCGTTCACACAATGGCTAAGGCATGTGGCCGACCGCGATAACGACGGCACCGTGCTCATGATACAGATAGAAAACGAAATAGGCATGCTCGAGGACGCGCGCGACTATTCTCCCGCGGCACAGACCGCTTACGAAAAGGGAGTTCCGGCGGCGCTGATCGACCATCTGAAAAAACACAAGACATCACTTCATCCACTGCTGTCGGCCCGCTGGCACGACAACGGCATGAAGACTTCGGGCAGCTGGCGCGAGGTATTCGGCGACGACATTTACAGCGACGAATACTTTATGGCGTGGAACTATGCCCTTTACGTAGAGCGGCTTGCACAATGCGCGCGGGCCGTCATCGACCGACCTTTATATGTCAATGCGGCCATGAACAGCCGCGGACGCAAACCCGGCGAGTATCCCTCGGCCGGTCCTCTCGCACATCTTAAAGACATATGGCATGCCGCCGCACCGTCGGTCGACATGCTTTCGCCCGACCTGTACGACAAAGGCTTCACCGACTGGGTGGCACAATACCACACTTTCGACAATCCGCTTTTTATACCCGAAATACGCCGCTTTGACGGCAACGCGGCACAGGCATTCTACGTGATAGGCGAACACGACGCCATCGGGCTCAGTCCGTTCTCGATCGAAAACGGAAGCGACTCGCCCGACGCCCCCTCCGTAAAAGGCTACGCAAAGCTGCGCGAGATGATGCCCCTGCTTGCCAAATATCAGGGACTGGGCGTCATGAACGGGCTGTACTTTGACAACGACTCGACGGAGCGCGTCATTACACGCGACGGCATGAAAATCACGGCAAGCCACTACTTCACCCTGCCGTGGGACCCGCGCGCCACCGACGGCTCGACATGGCCCGCCACAGGCGGCGTCATCATAAGGATTGCCCCGCGCGAGTATATCGTAGCAGGAAGCGGCATTGTGGTGAAGTTTGAAAACATCGGTGAAAGCTCCGTCAGACAGACACTCGGCGAAGACGGATTCCTTAACGCCGGCGACGACCGCAAGGCCGCGGGAGGATGGAGCGGAAGCGCCCGCATAGGACTCGGCACGGTCGACGAGGTCGCTGTAAATCCCGACGGCACACTGAAGCGCGTGCGCCGCTATTGCGGCGACGAAACCCATCAGGGACGGCATGTGCGCATCGGTGTCGATGACTTTCAGGTGCTTCATGTGACACTTTATGACTACAAATAGGCATGATGTTACACAGCCGTAGATTTGTGATACATAATTGTAGCCCTCGGCCCTCGGCTATTGAGTAATTTTGCTCATGTTAACTTAACCGTAATCCAACTTAATAATACCGCATTATGAAACATAGTGTAAAATATATCGCTTTGCTCCTTGCAATGCTGTGCATGGGCACCGTAAAAAGCGACGCCAAGGTGACACTTCCGCGCCTGCTGTCGCCGGGCATGGTGGTACAGCGCGAGCACCCCGTAGTGTTGTGGGGCAAAGCCGACCCCGGTGAGACAGTGACCGTCAAGGTCACCGACAGCCGCAACAAACCCGTAGGCCCGCGCAAGGGCATATCGGTCACCGCCGGCGATGACGGCCAATGGCGCACCGAGTACTCCGAGCTAAAAGCCGGAGGCCCCTACACCATAACAATCAATGACGTGACCATCGACAACGTGCTGTCGGGCGACGTATACCTCTTCTCGGGGCAGTCCAACATAGACCTGACGGTAAGCCGCGTCACCGACATGTTTGCCGACGAGATAGCAGCCTACAGCAATGACCTGATACGTCATTTCAACGTACCCAACGCATATGAGTTTCACCAGCCGCTCGACGACGTGCGTGAATGTTCGTGGCAGCCTACTTCCGGCGAGCAGCTGATGGCCTTTTCCGCACTTGCCTACTTCTTCTCAAAAGAGATGAACGAGCGCACCGGAGTGCCGGTGGGCATAATAAGGTCAAGCTGGGGAGGCACACCCATCGAATCATGGATAAAGGAGGAGCGTCTCGCCGAATTTCCCGGTCTGATAAATAAAAAACGCATCTACGAGGACGACGCCTACCGCAACCGCATAAACCAGCTTGCCGGCGAAAGCTCCAACCGCCGTTCATCGGTGCTCTACGCCACCGATCCCGGCCTTCACGGCGCCGTAAAATGGTATGAGCCCTCATTCAACGACTCCGACTGGCCCACGGTTGAAATACCCTCCGGTGCTGTCACCGACGGCACCATAACGGGCGACGACATACATTGCGGCTGGAAAGCCTCGGACGGATGGGCCGGCGACGGTCTGAATCCGGTCAACGGCACACACTGGTTCCGCAAGACCGTATCATTGCCCTCATCCATGGCCGGGAAACCCGGAATGTTACGTCTCGGATGCATCGTAGACGCCGACTCGGTGTATGTCAACGGCACATTTGTCGGCACGGTGTCATACCAGTATCCGCCCCGTAAGTACCCCATACCCGCAGGTCTGCTTAAAGAGGGCGACAACCAGATAACCATACGCCTGTTCAGCAACGGAGGCAGAGCGCATTTCGTGCCTGAAAAGCCCTACAAGATCATAGTAGGCGACGAGGAGACAAGCCTCGAAGGAGCTTGGAAATATCACCGCGGAGCCAACGTGCCCCCCGTGCAGGGAGGAGTATCGTTCAACAACATGCCCGCAGTACTTTACAATGCCATGATACATCCGCTGCTCAACTATCCGGTAAACGGAGTGGTATGGTATCAGGGCGAGAGCAATGTCGACACCCGCAATTCATACACATACATGCTCAAGACTCTGATGGACTCATGGCGCAGCGACTTCAACGACCCCGACATGCCGTTCTACATCGTTGAGCTTGCCGACTTCCTGCATAAAAACGACCGTGGCGGACGCGCCGCATGGGCTGAAATGCGCCGCAATCAGGCCGAAGCCGCCAACTCCACCCACGACGCCTATCTCGTGCCCAACAGCGACCTTGGCGAATGGAACGACATACATCCGCTCGACAAGAAAACCGTAGGCCACCGCGTGGTCGAGGCCGTGATGAAACATCACGATATGAAGAAATAATTTAATCCACCTTATAAACATGGAATCACAGATAGCTATGAATGTAAATAACGCCGAAGCACAGAGCAAAGGCTTCTACAAACTGAGCTGGATGCAACGCATCGGCTTCGGATCGGGCGACCTCGCCCAAAACCTCATCTACCAGACGATCAGCATGTACCTGCTGTTCTTCTATACCAATGTGTATGGTCTCGACCCCGGTGTAGCGGCCATAATGTTTCTAATCGTCAGAATAGTCGATGTCATATGGGACCCCCTTGTCGGCACCTTTGTAGACAAGCATGACCCCAGACTCGGCAAGTACCGCGCCTACCTCGTGCTCGGAGGCATACCGCTGACAGGCTTCGCCATACTATGCTTCTGGAACGGCTTCTCCGGTTCGCTTCTGTACGCATACATAACCTATGTAGGCCTGTCGATGTGCTACACGCTGGTCAATGTGCCCTACGGAGCACTCAACGCGTCGCTGACCCGCGACACCGACGAAATCACCATTCTTACCTCCGTGAGAATGTTCATGGCCAACGTGGGCGGACTTGCGGTAGGCATGGGTATACCTATCATCCTGAAAATTTTTGACCCGTCGGAGAACTCCGACCTTTCGTCGAGCGACTCCGCTTGGTTCATAACCATGTCGATATACGGCATCACAGGACTGGCCCTGCTCTTCTTCTGCTTCTCACAGTGCCGCGAGCGTGTGGTCATGGACAAAAAAGAGACCGAGAATGTCAAGGTTTCCGACCTTTGGCTTGAATTTGTACGCAACAAGCCCCTGCGCATACTCGCGTTCTTCTTTATAACCGCATTCGCCATGATGGCCATAGGCAACTCGGCCGGAGCATACTACATCAATTACAACCTCCACGGTACGGCCGAAGAGCTGTCGATATTCATGGGCCTCGGTTCTATACCCGCATTCATATTCATGCCCATGATACCCTCCATCAAGCGCATGGTAGGCAAAAAAGGCATGTTCTACATATTCCTTGCCACGGCTATCGTAGGTATGGGACTGCTCTACCTCATCTCCATGGTCGATGCCCTTAAAGAGCACATGTGGCTGGTATATGTGGCCCAGTTCATAAAATCCACCGGTGTCATCGTGGCTACGGGCTACATGTGGGCGCTCGTGCCTGAAGTCATATCTTACGGCGAATACACCCACGGACGCCGCATATCGGGCATTGTCAACGCACTCACGGGTATTTTCTACAAGGCCGGCATGGCGCTTGGCGGCGTGGTTCCGGGACTTGTGCTCGCGTTTGTCGACTTCAACGCCACCGACACCGTACAGTCGCCTCTTGCCGAACAGGGCATACTGTGGCTCGTATCGGTCATCCCCGCCATACTGCTCGTCGTGGCCATACTCATAATATCGAAGTATGATCTTGACGACAACCGCATCGACGCCATAAACAAAGAGATTGAAAACCGTCATAAATCAGACAATTAAATAAAATCATGAAGAAAATCACAAAATTCATCCTTTTATCGGGCGTAGTGGCCCTGTCATCGACCTTTTACATGTGCGCCGAGAAAACGGCGGCCGAACCCGTGCTTAAAGACAGCTTCAAAGACTGTTTTCTCATGGGTACGGCGCTGAATGTCCATCAGGTCTCGGGCCGCGACTCACTCGGACAGGCTACAGCCCTCAAGCACTTCAACTCCATCGTGGCAGAGAATGCCATGAAATGCGAAAAGATACATCCGCAGGAAAACGAGTATTTCTGGGATGACGCCGATGCGTTCGTCAAGTTAGGCGAAGACAACGGCATGTTCATCATAGGTCACTGCCTCGTATGGCACTCACAGTGCGCACCGTGGTTTCTTGTCGATGAAAACGGCAACGATGTCGACGCCGAGACCCTGAAAGCCCGCCTGCGCGACCATATACATACCGTAGTGGGCCGCTACAAAGGCCGCGTCAACGGTTGGGATGTGGTAAACGAAGCCATCATGGAGGACGGAAGCTACCGCAACAGCGGCTTCTACCGTATACTCGGCGAGGAATTCATACCTCTGGCATTCCAGTACGCCCACGAAGCCGACCCCGATGCCGAGCTCTACTACAACGACTACGGCATGAACGTACCGGGACGCCGCAATACCGTCGTAAAACTGGTCAATGACCTGAAAGAACGCGGACTCCGCATCGACGCCATAGGCATGCAGTCACACATGGGCATGGACTACCCCGACCTGAACGAGTTTGAGGAGTCGCTGGAGGCTTTTGCAGGCACCGGCTGCAACGTCATGATAACCGAGTGGGACATGAGCGCCCTTCCTACCGTCAACAGAGGCGCAAACGTATCTGACACTACCGCTTATAAAAAGCAGCTGAACCCCTACCCCGACGGACTTCCTGAAGATGTCGACGCGCAGTGGAACAACCGTATGGCCGACGTGATGCGTCTGTTCCTTAAACACTCCGACGTGATAACCCGCGTGACCGCATGGGGTGTAAGCGACGGCGACTCATGGAAAAACGACTGGCCCGTACGCGGACGCAAGGAGTATCCCCTGCTGTTTGACCGCGACTACAAAATTAAACCGTTTATTAACACAATTGTTGCCGAGGCTGAATGCGGCGACAAATAAAAACATATTACAGCTATGAAAAAAGAAAGATATCTTGTGCCGCAGGACTACATGGCCGATCCCGCAGTGCACGTATTTAACGGACGCGTATATATATATCCTTCACATGACTGGGACAGCGGTGCCGGCGAAAACGACAACGGCGACCACTTCGAGATGAAGGACTACCATGTATTCTCGACCGATGACATAATGGAAGGCGAGGTCATAGACCACGGCAAAGTACTCGATGTAGCCGACATACCGTGGGCGGGACGCCAGCTATGGGACTGCGATGTGGCCGAAAAAGACGGCAAGTACTATATGTATTTTCCGCTGAAGGACAAAAACGACGTGTTCCATATAGGTGTCGCCGTGGCCGACAGACCTGAAGGGCCGTTCATACCCCTGCCCGACCCCATCCGCGGCAGCTACTCGATTGACCCGGCCGTATTCCGCGAAGGCGACGACTACTATATGTACTTCGGCGGTCTTTGGGGTGGTCAGTTGCAGCGTTACCGCGACAACAAGGCTCTCGAAGACCCGCATCTCGAGCCTGATGAAAATCCGGCCATACCCTCGCGTGTAGTAAAACTTACAAAGGACATGCTTCAGTTTGCCGAAGAACCGCGTCCTATCGTGATACTCGACCCCGAGACAGGCGAGCCGCTTAAAGCCGGCGACAACGAGCGCCGCTTCTTCGAGGCCTCATGGATGCACAAGTACAACGGCAAGTACTACTTCTCCTACTCTACCGGCGACACTCATCGTCTGTGCTATGCCGTGGGCGACAATCCTTACGGACCCTTCACATATCAGGGATGCATAATGACCCCTGTGGTAGGATGGACCACACACCACGCTATCGTGGAGCATAAGGGCAAGTGGTATATATTCCACCATGATTGTGTGCCTTCGGGCGGCAAGACGTGGCTCCGCAGCCTGAAAGTGACTCCGTTGGAGTATGACGCCGACGGCCGTATAATAACAATCGATGGCGGCGGTACGGGTGATGAATAAATCGGTTATACTTTATATTATTGGTGCTTTCGTCTTCATGCTTACGGGCATGTCGGCGAAAGCCGCTGTTTATGACGGTTCACGGTTGTGGCTGCCGCAACCCGCCGAGGGCAACCCGGCGGTTGTAAAAACGCCTAAATCGTCGTCGCCGACAGTCGGTGTGGCCGCAGAAGAATTGCGCGGCTCATGGACAGGAGCGCCAGTAGAGATGAAGCTCGTAAAAGACAAGAGTCTCGGCCGTGACGGATTCCGTATCACACCGGCGAAGGACAGAGTGATTCTGACGGCAAACGACGCCCGGGGACTTCTGTACGGAGCATACCGTATGATAGCCATTCAGAGTGCCGGCAAAAATCTGTCGGAAGAAATAACGGAAGTACCCGCCTATGGATTGCGCATACTTAATCACTGGGACAATCTTGACGGCACCATCGAACGAGGCTATGCCGGTCACAGCATATGGAGGTGGGATGAGCTTCCCGACGTCATATCGCCACGCTACAAGGAGTATGCCCGGGCCAATGCCGCCGTGGGCATAAACGGAGTGGTACTTAACAACGTCAACGCCTCATCACGCATCTTGTCGGCGGAGTATCTTCAAAAGGTCAAGGCTATAGCCGACATATTCCGTCCTTACGGCATAAAAGTGTATCTGTCGGCCAACTTTGCCGCGCCCATGCAGCTTGACAGCCTACCTACCGCCGACCCGCTTGACGGGCAAGTCATAAAGTGGTGGAACGACAAAGCGCGTGAGATATACCGCCTCATACCCGACTTCGGAGGATTTCTCGTAAAGGCCAATTCCGAAGGACAGCCCGGCCCGTGCGATTTTAACCGCACGCACGCCCAAGGAGCCAACATGATGGCTCGGGCGCTGAAGCCCCATGGCGGCATAGTCATGTGGAGGGCATTTGTATACTCCCCGGCCGATGCTGACCGCGCAAAGCAGGCATACATCGAGTTTCAGCCTCTTGACGGCCGGTTTGACGACAATGTCATCGTACAGATAAAGAACGGACCTGTCGACTTTCAGCCCCGCGAGCCTTACAGCCCTCTGTTCGGCGCCATGCCCTCTACCGACTGCATGGTAGAGTTTCAGGTCACGCAGGAGTATCTCGGCCACAGCAATCATCTGGCATATCTCGCTCCCATGTGGAAGGAGTTTTTCTCATACGTGGACCCGCAGTCATTAAAAGCCGTTGCCGGAGTAGCCAACGTGGGCGACGCGGCCAACTGGACCGCCCACCCCTTTGCTCAGGCCAACTGGTATGCCTTCGGACGCCTTGCATGGAATCCCGCTCTCACCGGCGAGGACATAGCCGCGGAATGGCTTGCCCGGACCGTATTTGACGGCAACAGCGTGCCGAAAGAAATATCGGACAAGGTCGTCGACATAATGATGCGCAGCCGTGAAGCGGTCGTGGACTACATGATGCCTATGGGACTTCACCACCTGTTTGCATTCAGCCATCATTACGGTCCGGAACCGTGGTGCGACATAGAAGGAGCGCGCCCCGACTGGATGCCGTCATACTATCATCGGGCCGACAGCACCGGCATAGGCTTCGACCGCAGTTCAAAAGGCAGCAACGCTGTCGGCCAGTATCCTGACGGACTGGCTGAACGTCTCGACAATCCGGCGACATGTCCCGAGGAATTCATACTATGGTTCCACCATCTGCCATGGGACTACCGCCTGAATGACGGCGCGACGCTGTGGGAGAGCCTCTGCCGCCACTACCAACGTGGAGTCGATGAGGCAAGAGACTTCCAGCGGCAGTGGGAGCATGTAAAGCCATATATAGACCCCGCGCTGTTTGACGACGTACAGCGGCGTCTTAAAACTCAGGTACGCGATGCCATATGGTGGAAAGACGGATGTCTGCTATACTTCCAACAGTTCTCCGGAATGCCTTTCCCCGATGACATTACCCCTCCCGTACACAACCTTGACGATCTGGAAAAAGTCAACCTCGGAATAAGCAATTTCGAATGTCCGTCAGCTGACTTGCTTAACAGACAAAGATAAAGACTCAGTGTAAAAATGACAGATTGGCAGGGTGTTCCTACCAATCTGTTATTTTTATATGCTGTGGTGCATATTGCGTCATGCACCCTTAAACGGCTCTATATGAATATTTATGACCGTATCGCGTCCATATGAGTCACGCAGCTTGGCCTCGACCGCCGAAGCTATGTCATGGCCCTCCGTCACTGTTATGTACGGGTCTACCTTGACATGACAATCGATCATGACGGAGTGGCCGTTTCGGCGTGTGCGCAGGTTGTGCAGACCTTTCACTCCTTTTACCGACTTGATAATATCGTTTATCCTCATCACTTCATCGTCCGGCAGCGACCGCTCAAGCAGTTCATTTATGGCCGGTTGCCCTATCTGAATGGCGGAAATGACGATAAATACTGCAATCAGCAGCGAAGCCACCGGGTCAAGAATACGCCATTGCTCACCGAGAAAATACGATGCCGATACTCCGACAAGAGTGGCTATCGACGATATGGCGTCGCTGCGGTGATGCCATGCGTTGGCGATAAGCGAACTTGAGTTTATGCGTCGCCCCACCTTTACCGTGTACCTGAACAGATATTCTTTGGCAAGTATCGACACTATGGCCACTATAAGCGTCCATATGTCGGGGCGCGGCAGCACACTTCCGTCGATAAAGGCCATTATGGTCCTTATACCGCCTATGCCGAGCCCGACAGCCACCACAAGCAGGGCCACTGCGATAAGCAGAGTGGCAAACGTCTCGTACTTTCCGTGACCGTAAGGATGAGAGTCATCGGCATGTTTATAGGCCAGCCCTACAAACACGAGTACGATAAGGTCTGTGGCAAAGTCGCTTAACGAGTGTACACCGTCGGCTACAAGGGCGTCGCTATGGCCGTACCATCCAAAAAATATCTTCAGGACCATGAGTACGGCATTGACCCAGAAACCGATCCATGTCACCCGCTTTATTACCGAGACTACCGATAGGTCGGCATTATTACTTTCTGACGTAGTCATATTAATCATATAGAATTATTCAACGCTTGAAGTTACTATATTTATCGGTATTTATAATAATAAAAATAGCGCCATATATTATTTTTCTTATTTCAATTGCATAAATTCAATATTTTAATTACTTTTGCTCACAATCATCATCACCTGTTTACTAAAGCCTGTAACCTTGAAAACAATCCTGTCTGTCGCATGCCTTATGGCTCTGGCCATATATCTGTGCACGCCCCGCAACAACAAAATTGTAGTTGCCAATACATCGCGACACAACCTCACCGACGGCTACGCCTCAATATCCGAAGAGTATATACGCGACGTCATAGTCGGCGAGTTTATCATCACTGATCCGGAGGGAAAGGAGATACCTTACACCATCACCGCCAACAGGTTAGTGGTATTTCCGGTGACAATATCGGCAGGCTCGAAGCTGTGTTACATTTTAAAAGAGGGCGCGCCTACTGTCATGTTGAGAATCGACAGGAGCTACGACGTCATCGGCTCAAAAAACGACAAGGCTATCGCCGTCACGGTCATATGACATAGTACGATACACGCCAAGCAACCGTGCCTAACGGCCTCACAGACGGCTTTTAATTGTAAAATTGCGTATTAAAGCTATTTTCAGTAATTTTGCAGGGAAGTAGCATAACAATGACCTATTACAGCGATATACTCAAGAATATTCAGGCACAGGGAAATTTCAGGACCATACCCACCGGAGGCTCGACGGGATATGTCGACTTTTCCACCAACGACTACATGGGACTTGGCGAACGCGAAGACCTGCGCTCCGAATTTTTTTCTGACAGGCACAACCGGCTTATCCCCATGACCTCGTCAGCATCACGCCTTCTGGCCTCGCGTCAGGAGGAGCATTTCCGGCTTGAGGAGATGATGTCGCGACTATATGGCCGCGACATATTGTTATTTAACAGCGGATATCATGCCAATACCGGTATAATTTCCGCAATAGCCGGGCAAGGCACATTCATAATAGCCGACAGACTGTGTCACGCAAGTATAATTGACGGTATCATACTGTCGCGCGCTCCATTCACGCGGTTCAGACATAATGACTACAACCACCTTGAGTCATTGATAAGACAGAACGCAGGACGCTACGAACGATTGCTCGTCATAACAGAGTCAATATTCAGCATGGACGGCGACAGCTGCAACATTGACGTGCTCGCCGCCTTAAAACAAAAATATCCTTCGGTGCAACTGTATGTCGACGAAGCGCATGCATTCGGCGTATGCGGTCCGCAAGGACTCGGACTTGCCAAAGCGTCGGCTGACTACGATGCCATCGACATAATAGTAGGCACTTTCGGCAAGGCAGCCGCTTCGTGTGGTGCTTTCACTGCCGTTTCACCGGTGATTAAATCATTTCTCATAAACAAATCGCGAAGTTTCATATTCTCAACAGCCTTGCCGCCGCTAAATTCGGCATGGACACGTTTCATTGTAGAAAAACTGACAGCGATGGACTCCGAAAGGGCCAAGGTAGTCAGACTGTCACGCCTGCTCGCGGAAGCTCTCGGTTCTTCCCGACAGCCGTCGCACATAACTCCGCTCATAACGGGTGATGCAGTCAAAGCCGTAAAACTGTCGGAAAATCTGCTGGCTTTGGGATACAAAGCCCTGCCCATACGCACACCCACCGTACCTGCGGGTACCGAGAGACTGCGCTTCAGCATAAGCGCGGCCATGGACGACAGCGACATAACAGGACTGAAAAAAGCATTGTCGGCATTATGAAGCAGGAGTTTACATCATATGAAAACAACCATAGCCTCATAATCATATTTGCCGGATGGGGCATGTCGGCCGAGCCTTTCCGTGAGCTGCATGTGGAGGGCTGCGACATAATGACGGTATGGGGGTATACCGATGATGACTTTGACCCCGCGCCTCTTGCAGCATATGATGACTTGTACGTGTTTGCATGGTCATTCGGGGTTTTCATGGCCCAGTTTGTCCTAAGAAAACATGACATAAAACCCACCCTGAAAATAGCGATAAACGGCTCACTGCACCCGATAGATGACCTGCGCGGCATACCCAAAGAGATATTCCGCGGCACGCTTGACAGGCTCGACCGTAGAAATCTCGAGAAATTTTACCATCGCATGTGTGACTCCCGCGAAACCTACGAGACATTCATGAGCCGTATGCCGCAACGCGATATCGAAAATCTGCGCGACGAGCTGTCATCGATAAGAGATTTCTATCTTTCAGCAGACGCCACTCCCGACCACTCGACATGGGACCGCGTTATAATAGCCGAAAACGACAGGATATTTCCACCCGAAAACCTACACCGCGAATGGCAGGGGCATAACCGCATACGCTCCATAGCCTCGGGGCACTTGCCCGACTGGCAGGTACTCATAGAGCAGGAGATTATCGACAAACGCCTTGTTGGTGAAAAGTTCCGAAAGAGCGCCTCACGGTATGACGACAACGCTCCGGTGCAACGGGTCATAGCACGCCACCTCCATGATATGTGGCTGGCTAACACCGCCGAAGCACCATCGTCAATACTTGAGATAGGCTATGGCACAGGTTTTCTGACCACGCTATACACGTCGTCATGGCCGGATGCCGACCTGTCATTGTGGGATCTTGCTCCGCAGCCCGTAGAAGGTGTTCCGGCAAACACAACAATAACAGCCGGCGACGGAGAAAAGCTGATTGCCGGCATACCGGCCGACACGTTCGACGTTATCGCCACGGCCTCATGCGTGCAGTGGTTCCAGTCCATACCCAAGTTTTTACGCCGGGCCGCCCGCGCTGTAAAGCCGGGAGGGCTAATTGTAGTCTCCACTTTCGGACCCGGAAACATAGCGGAGGTGGCGGAAGTCACACACTTCCCGCTACGTTACTACTCTGCCGACGAACTTCGGGCCATGACTCCCGAGGGTTGCGACGTCATAGCACTTGAAGAAAACGAGATAAAGCTCAACTTCCCTTCGCCGCGGCATGTAATGTCGCACCTGCGCAACACCGGAGTAAACGCACTCCGACACGCCGCCATGACCGTGACAGACTTCACGCGGCTGTATCCGGTGACACCGGCCGGGGCACCTCTAACCTACCGTCCAATCTACTTCATCATAAAAAAGCACTGCAATGAGTGAAATCATATTTGTTTCGGGCATAGACACCGACGCCGGCAAAACCTATGCCACAGGCATCATAGCCCGCCGCCTTATGGCAGAGGGCAAGTCAGTGATTACGCAAAAATTCATACAGACCGGCAATACCGACATGTCGGAGGACATACTGATACATCGCGAGATAACAGGAACCGGATTATTGCCCGAGGACAAGGCCCGCCTCACCGCACCGGTCATATTCACCTACCCCGCATCGGCCCAGCTCGCGGCAAAACTCGACGGCAAGACGATTGACCTCGATCTTATCGACCGCTGTTCCCGGCAACTGAGCGAGCGATACGACACAGTGCTTGTCGAAGGTGCCGGCGGTCTTATGGTACCGATTACCGACGATTTCTTCACCATAGACTATGTGAGTTCACGCCGGCTGCCGCTCATACTTGTCACTAACGGAGTACTCGGATCGATCAACCACACCCTGCTGTCGCTTGAGGCCATAAAGTCGCGCGGCATCCAATTGCGTGAGGTTGTCTACAACACTTTTTTCGACAAAGACAAGGTCATAGCCGCCGACACGACATCGTTCATAAAGAGGTATCTTGAACGCAATTTTATTGGTGTCAAATTTACAACTATTTGACACACTGCATCCACCGAAAAGCACTATGAATCTGTTTAAATGTTAAAAATACACCGATTCCGGGTATAAAAGTAGGTTTATTTCACTATAATTTACTAACTTTACACCAAGCGTTAACGCCGTTCAAGAGAAATCTACTTTTTTATTATGAATGTCAATACATTAGTACTGTCTATCACAAAGGAGCAACTCTCCGCTCTACCGACCGTCACTTATCCCGGACATATCATAGTGATAAACACGGTTGAGCAGGCCAAGAGTGCGCTTGAAACAATCGGGCGTTTCCCCGTAGTGGGATTTGACACCGAAACAAAACCGTCATTCAGAAAAGGGCGCACCAATCAGGTGGCGCTGATGCAGTTTGCCACAGAAGACTGTTGCTACCTTTTCCGCATCAACAAATTCGGCTTTCCCGATGAATTGCGCGACCTTATTGAAAATCCGCAGATTACAAAGGTCGGGCTATCGCTGAAAGACGACTTTCATGTCATGCACAAACTGCATGACTTCCAGCCCGCCGGCTTCGTCGACTTGCAGGATCTCGTCAAGGAATTCAACATCCTCGACTGCAGTCTGCAAAAAATCTACGGCATAATATTCGGCGAACGCATATCAAAAAGTCAGCGGCTCTCCAACTGGGAGGCCTCGACTCTAACGACCCCTCAGCAGACCTACGCATCAATCGACGCATGGGCTTGTCTGAAAATCTACTCTCACCTTACCTCGGGCCGTTTCGACCCTTGCCGGTCGCCTTATATAAAGCCTGTCGACGACAGCAGTGACCCCAACCGTTAAAAAATCACTGATGATACCTGTGAAAAAATCTACATTTATACCGCTCATACTTCTCGTTTATCTCGGAGTCATGAGCTACATCGGCCGTGGCGAGTTTTTTGCCGGAAATTACGTCTATTATTTCAGCATAATAGGCGTCACCTTGTTGTGCATAGTGCTATTGCACTTCTTCCTGAAAAAACGCGAGCGGCTGCGCAAAGAGCGCGAAGACGATCTTAACAAAAAAAGATGACATCTGCGCACTGCACAGTGTCATACTTCTGTCACGTGACTTTCCCGGTAACGACCGGCACCATGTAGATGTGGCAGATGCCACTCTACATGTCCATCAGGCAGACTGAATATGCCTGTGTCGTCATTCTTGTGCGGGATCGGCGCCGGGAGGCACCACGGCATCGCGCTTGCCGAGCGGCAATGTATAGCTTACTGAAAACGAGGCGTTAAACAACGAGGACTTGGCTCCGTAGCCGGGCACATACCACGGCTCGCCGTATTCACCCTTGCCGCCATGCGCTATACGGTGTACTTTCAGCTCCCATCCGAGCGATACTTGTCCGAGTATCTTGACCCTGATGCCCACCATAGCCTCAAAATAGCCGACAGTGGCACGTTGCGACGGCACGTTAAAAGACACATTTTCGTCCCAATAGCCTTGATTCATCGTTACATCGGTAATCTCATAACTAAAGTTGCTGATGCCGTAACGCAATCCGGCATAAACGGAGTAATCAGGGTTGGAATTATACAGGAAGTTATAATTCAATCCGATCTTGAAATATGGAGCCATCGATGACTTGTATGTGTAATTGCCGTCATCGGGGGTATAGTCGGCCGATCCCAATCCGATCTCGACCATCGGCTTTATCCAGTTATGCAGACTAAGTTCGCCCCAAAATCCGATGATTCCGTACTTTTGACCGAAGCAACGCATCAACGGATCCCATATATTGACACCTACCGTAACGGCGTCAAACCGCGGATATATGAGCTTAGGAGCTGTAGTAAGTATAGTGTCGCGATACTCCTCGCCCGAAATAGTATCGACGAGAACCGTATGTCCGGCCAAATCGGTAGTCTCGACAACACTTGCAGGTCGTCCGGCCACGGTATCGACGGCAACCGGCACAACCGGTACGCCACGCTTTTTATCGGGATTGTCCACCGGAGTGATGCGTCTTTGCCCCGCCGCTGACAGGGCCAAAGCGCCGATCAATAAAACTATGCAGAAATGTTTCATTCGTCAGGAGTTTCGGGTTGGTCGGGGTTATCTCCGGGATTATCAGGATTTTCCGGATTATCGCCGGGTTCATCAGGGTTATCGGGATTGTCGTCGGGATTATCCGGGTTGTCGGGGTTGTCAGGATCATCGGGATCATCAGGACCGGCAGTGCGGAAATAAATATGTATTTTCTCCACATCCTCATTGGTGATAAGGCTGTCAACAAGACCGATGGAGTCTATCAGATGATTCGTATAATACATCTCGTTGATTTTGTAGCGGAACATAGCGCCGCACTCCTCTGAAGCGAAATAAGGTATCGACGTGTAGTTGAATGTTATGACATCATACAGAGTACCTCCGCCAAGCTTCTCCGACTCATATCTTATAAAATAGCTTGTCTCCTCGGCCGTAGACCTGAACGGCAGATATATCTTACCGGCCGACTCGTTGTTCAGCAACAATGAGTCGTTCGGAGCATCCACACCGCCGATAGAAATCTCGTTTACCGTAATAGCCGCCAATGTCTCGTAGGAATAAAATCCTGCAAGCGGTATAGAGCTTTTGTTTTCAGTGCAGCCCGATGTGTTGCAGGCCGTGTGCAATACGGCAAGTACACATACGAGTACAGTCAGTCTCAGAATTTTCCCCATTTCACAATATCGTCTAATGCCTTACGCTTCTTTTCAGGTACTGCTTCGCCATCTACGGGATATCCTATCGGAATTATGGCTATAGGCTCGGCATTGTCAGGCAAGTTTAACCCTTCTTTTACTATGGCGGGGTCGAAGTTGCATACCCAGCAGGTCCCGAGGCCTACGGATGTGGCGGCAAGACACAGGTGCTCGACAGCGATAGCCACATCGACAGCAGTGTGGTCTTTACCGTCAAAGCCGCGGTGCCAAGCTTCATCATGCATGCCTATAGCTACGATATACAGCGGAGCATTGTCAAACCATTCCCGCGAGTAACTCTTACGGAGCACCTCGCTCTGTACGGCGTCATCTATGACAAGAAAACGCCACGGCTGCCTGTTGCATGCAGAAGGGGCAAGACGTACTATATCAAGTATGGCGACAAGCAAATCCTCGGGGACTTTTCTGTCGCTGTAATTACGGCATGAGTAACGACGTGTGACGAGGTCGTAAAATTGTGGATAAGCGTTCATTTCCAATTATATATTAACAAGATGTCGTTATTTCTTCTTCTATCTCATATTCATTGCGGCGGTCGGAATTGCGCACTATAAGCTCGCCGATAAAACCGGTCAGAAACAGTTGCGCGCCCAGCAGCATAGCGGTCAGCGCCAAGTAAAAATAGGGCGAATCGGTGACAAGGATGTAATGATTGCCGTGGTGCATGTCATACAACTTCGTGAAGCCGACAACAGCTACGGCAATAAGTCCCAAGAAAAACATAAGGCTTCCGAGCAATCCGAAGAAGTGCATGGGCTTGACTCCGAAACGAGAGGTAAACCAAAGAGTCCCGAGGTCAAGATATCCGTTTACAAAGCGGTCGAGACCGAACTTCGTAGTACCGTACTTCCGGGCCTGATGATGCACTACCTTCTCGCCTATGCGGTTAAATCCGGCATTTTTGGCCAGATAAGGAATATATCTGTGCATGTCACCGTAAACCTCGATGCGCTTCACCACTTTGTTGCGGTAGGCTTTAAGACCGCAATTGAAGTCATGCAGATTGCGTATGCCGCTCACTCTGCGCGCGGTAGCGTTAAACAGCTTCGTAGGTATGGTCTTTGACAGCGGGTCGTAACGTTTTTGCTTCCAACCCGATACGAGATCATACCGGTCTTCGGTAATCATTCGGTAAAGCTCGGGTATTTCATCGGGGCTATCCTGCAAGTCTGCGTCCATAGTTATGACGACATCGCCCTGCGCTCTCTGAAAGCCCGTATTAAGCGCCGGCGATTTTCCATAGTTACGCCTGAAGCTAACCCCCTTGACATTGGGATTCTGCTGTTGAAGCCGCTTAATCACATTCCATGAATCATCAGTAGAACCGTCATTAATGAAAAGTATCTCATATGTGAAGTTATTTTCATTCATGACGCGGGCAATCCATGCCTCCAGCTCGGGCAATGACTCCGCTTCATTATACAAAGGAACGACTACAGAAATATCCATCGACAAAATTTATTTATGTTTTTTATTATAACCACGTGCCTGCACAAGCAAGGACATGAGCATAGACAATATAGACCCGGAAAATACGATGAGCCACAACATATTGATGGCAAACTCTATCGGGCGCGGTATCAGCCGGGCCTCACGCGCACGCGACACGATGTCGGCCAACTCTTTTCCACGCTCCCAGTCAGTCTGATTATAAACCGATATCATAGTATCTATCTGCGCATCGATAAATCCCGGATTTATATAACGCATGTAAATCACTGAAACGAATGCAGCCAAAACTCCGCCGAAAAAGAATGTGGCTATGCCCTCCATCCACAATGACGAAAAAATAGTCTTGCCCATGTCAGCGAGATATGACCGACGCAAGGAGATGTATATAAACACGGGCACGCCGGCAATAAGTACCAGCGACACCAGACTTAAGATGGAGTACGTCATCGAGTAAGCTGTGGCAAAAAAAATGACACAGAGATACATTCCCAAAATCAGGCCTGCATCGGCACCCCGGCGATAAGGAGACTGTCCTGTTGATTTTCCATCGTTCATACGGTTGCAAAGGTATAAAATAAAACTGACATTTCAGTCAATTTTCACTTACTTTGCAGTATGTCACGGTATACATACGCACCGAGGTCGGGTGCACTACCCCGCTGCAAACCATAGAAATCGACAGAGCTTTCAGGCAACGACAGCATAGCATCGCCCGCACCGATGGCCGGCGACTGCGATGTAAGCCGATAATCGAAACGATACTCTTCAGGCAAGAGATCAAAGCAAGGATCGACGCCCCATAATATGTCAGAATAATTAGTGTCATCAAACCCGTCGGTTTTAAGCAGACAACGCTTAAAATACACGTGGCGGCCGTTGATATCAGCCGGGGTGTGCAACGGCCCGACACCGTAGAGAATAGAATTAGCAAACACAACCTCGGTACGTTCCGATTCTAGAACAAGCATTGCCCCTTCTACGGGAGAAAACAGATAGTCATTAGCCACCGTACAATGGTTGAATATATGAGAACCACCGTCAAGGACAATGACTCCAGCGGGAGCGCCGGCAAACTCACATCCGACCGCCTTGACATCGGTGGCGGCAGCGGACAGGACAGATGACGACGAGTTGCGCAAACGACAATTCAGCAAACTGAGGCGGGTGGAACCATCGGCTACAACCCCGATTCCCGTATTGGCCACCGTCGTAAAATTCATTTTACACTCACTCGACGGGCCGGACAGTTCGATACCGCGCCATTGCCCCGGCACCACATCATATGGAATTGACGAAGCCACGTTACCGAAACGATCACCGCACATCAATACAGGCGCATCGGAAGTTCCGTCCACTACAAGACGTCCCGATATACGCAAACCGGCACCTGCATGAAAATACAGACGCGTGCCCCGTGCTATATCAAGTTCAGAGCCTTCAGGCACAATAACCGTGCCAAGTATATTATACGGATACTCGGAATTCCATTCAACCGCGCCGTCTACTGTACCCGGTTCAACACGAATTACGTCCTGCGCCAATGCCTCAAGCAAAACCGTAGACTTGACTCCGTTGGTTATGAAATCAAGCGGAGCGGAGACACGCACAGGCTCCGGTGTACCTACAGGAGGCATCACGGCCTTGACAAATACATATATCGAATCTTTACCGGGTATCTCTATATTCTCAAAACGGGTACCCGCCTCTCCATCCACATTAAGCGCGAACCCGGCCGATGCAGAGCCGTCACGGAAGCCCACGGAACCAATGACAATACCACCCTTATTGCGATTATATACCTTAAACGCATACACCGGTGAAGATGAGCCGGTAAACACAGTCCCCATATCCAAGACTTCACATGAAAACTCGGGCTGTGCCGACTTATCATCAGTAATGTCATCATTAATGCATGAACATAACAAGACCGAAAGCACCAATGCATGTAAGCGCAAAATGATTTTTCCTCGCATTTACATAAATATTTACAATATATAGTATAACGTAAACACCCGACTGCTTATTGCAATACAACAGGCCGGTGTGAAAGGGCGGGGTATAAAAAAAGGGTGCAAGCGTTGTGCTTGCACCCTGA
>ERZ777011.677-NODE-677-length-48751-cov-53.563599_pt1 | contig 48751 bp, 35 predicted proteins | sample MGYA00374964_ERZ777011 | MGnify/ENA primary metagenome ERZ777011 (study PRJEB29310, sample SAMD00008975) | mouse gut metagenome | study: EMG produced TPA metagenomics assembly of the Metagenome analysis of fecal microbiota from mouse which was promoted...
AAACCACTTTAGTTAATCGCCTTCAAATCTGTCAACACTTTTCAGGGATAGTCACAGGGATAGTCAACATTTCATAAAAAGTTTAAATCAGTTCATTAACTCATTGGTAAAAATGACAATAAAAATGAATAAAATTGGGTGAAAAGGCGAAAATTGCTAAAATTTTCTTAAAATGCTTGTTTGAACGGAAAAATGTGCTTAACTTTGCAATCGCTTTTGCAAACGGCCCATTCGTCTATCGGCTAGGACGCAAGATTTTCATTCTTGAAAGAGGAGTTCGATTCTCCTATGGGCTACTAAATAAGAACTTAATCAAGAAAAAGACAATTAACCGATGGCAAATCATAAATCATCACTTAAGAGAATTCGTCAGATCGAATCACGCAGACTTCGTAATCGTTACTATGCAAAGACTGCCCGCAACGCTGTGCGCAATCTTCGCAAAATGACTGATAAAGTTGAGGCAGAAGCAGCTTTCCGTAAAATCGGTGCTATGCTTGACCGTCTCGCATCAAAGAACGCTATCTCTAAGAATAAAGCAGCCAACCTTAAGAGCAAGCTCGCTCATCATATCGCTAAGCTTGCCGCTTAATAGCAGGTTGCAGTTGAATAGCTGTCTTGGTTAAGCAGAGGGCCCATTCGTCTATCGGCTAGGACGCAAGATTTTCATTCTTGAAAGAGGAGTTCGATTCTCCTATGGGCTACTGAAAATGAAACCGTCATCTTAAAAGCTAAGGTGACGGTTTCGTTTTTTACATTATCCCTCCATTTGTTATAGGTTTGTATGTTATGGAGTGCAGAGAGTGAAAATTCTCTGTTAAATATTTGTGTTTTACAACATATTGTCGTATTTTTGCGAGAAATTTTAACAAATTTGTAGGTTCAAGATAAAATTATCACATATATGAGTTTCCCACTTAGAAGCGCAGCCAGTACCGAAGGTAGGCGTATGGCAGGGGCAAGGGCTCTTTGGAGAGCTAACGGAATGAAGGATGAACAGTTTGGAAAACCTATTATAGCTGTTGTCAACTCTTTCACACAATTTGTGCCCGGACATACCCATCTTCATGAGATAGGGCAGATTGTAAAGGAAGAAATAGAGAAGCAAGGATGTTTCGCTGCCGAATTCAACACTATTGCCATTGATGACGGTATTGCCATGGGGCATGACGGTATGCTTTACTCACTTCCGTCACGTGACATGATTGCCGATTCTATAGAATACATGGTAAATGCTCATAAGGCTGATGCTATGGTGTGCATATCGAATTGTGATAAAGTCACTCCCGGTATGCTTATGGCTGCTATGCGACTCAATATACCTGCCATCTTTGTTTCCGGCGGTCCTATGGAAGCCGGTCAGGTAGGGGAGCGTGCGGTTGACCTCATTGACATCATGATTGATTCGGCTGATGAGTCAGTCAGCGATCATGACGTGACACTTCTTGAACAGAAGGGATGTCCCACTTGCGGTTCATGTTCAGGCATGTTTACCGCCAACTCTATGAATTCGCTTAACGAAGCTATCGGTTTGGCTCTTCCGGGTAACGGAACTGTGGTGGCAACCCATATAAATCGTCTGCAGTTGTTCAAAAAAGCTGCTAAGCGCATAGTTGAAAATACATACGCTTATTACCGTGACGGAGATAAAAGCGTATTGCCACGTAATATCGCCACTCGTCAGGCTATGCTTAATGCCATGACGCTCGACATTGCTATGGGCGGCTCTACCAATACAGTGCTCCACTTGCTTGCTGTTGCTCATGAGGCTGGGGCGGATTTCACAATGGATGACATTGACCGCCTTTCTCGCAAAACTCCGGTGCTTTGTAAAGTGGCTCCTAATTCACATTATCATATTCAGGACGTTAACCGTGCGGGTGGTATACTTTCAATCATGAAGATACTTGCCGATGCCGGATTGGTTGACACATCTGTCAATCGTGTTGACGGCATGACTCTCGGTGAGGCTATCGACCATTTTGCCGTTGGTGGTAAGGATTTCAATGATTATGCCGATGAACTCTGGAAGAGTGCTCCCGGTAATAAACGCACCACTGAACTTGGCAAGCAGATGAGCTACTACTCAGAACTCGACACTGACCGTGCCAATGGTTGTATCCGAGACATGGAACATGCATACGTAAAGGATGGCGGTTTGGCAGTTCTGAAAGGCAACATTGCAAAAGATGGCTGTGTGGTTAAGACAGCCGGTGTAGATGAAAGCATTTTCCGCTTCAGCGGTCCCGCCAAAGTGTTTACCTCTCAGGAAGAAGCTGTAGACGGCATCCTCCGTGATAAGGTGGTAAGTGGCGATGTGGTTGTCATTACCCATGAAGGCCCGAAGGGTGGACCCGGTATGCAGGAGATGCTTTACCCCACATCTTATATAAAGAGCAAACATCTCGGTAAGGAATGTGCGCTGATTACCGATGGCAGATTCTCGGGTGGTACTTCCGGACTTTCCATCGGACATATCTCACCTGAAGCCGCATCCGGAGGCAATATCGGACTTGTGCGTGACGGTGACATAATAGAAATAGATATTCCCGCACGTTCAATTAATGTGCGTCTCTCCGACGAAGAGCTTGCTGTCCGCAGAAAAGAGGAAGAGGCTTACGGCAAAGACGCATTTAAACCCCGCGGACGTAACCGTAAGGTATCTCAGGCTTTGAGAGCTTATGCCGCTATGGTTACTTCAGCCGATAAGGGTGGAGTTAGGGAACTTGACTAATAATCGATTAATATAACACTTCATACTTGTTAATATGGGTGAAATGATTACAGGCGCAGAGGCTCTGTGTCGCGCATTGTTGGCTGAAGGTGTGGACACTATCTTCGGCTATCCCGGCGGACAGATTATGCCTTTCTATGATACGCTTTATGATTATTCTGACCGCTTGCATCACATACTCACACGACACGAACAGGGTGCTGTCCATGCCGCTCAAGGGTATGCGCGTGCATCAAATAAGGTGGGAGTGGTTACAGTTACATCCGGTCCGGCTGCTACCAATGTCATCACCGGTGTGAGTGATGCTAATGTCGATAGCACTCCTATAGTGGTGATCACCGGACAGGTCGGTGTTAACTCGTTAGGCTCTGATGCCTTTCAGGAAACTGATGTGATGGGTATCACTCTTCCTATCACAAAATGGGCTTATCAGGTGCGCAGCGCACAGGAGATACCTTGGGCGGTTGCCAGAGCTTTCTTCATCGCTTCCACAGGACGTCCCGGTTCAGTTGTGCTTGACATTACTAAGGATGCTCAGGTCGGGATGATGGAATGGGGCAATTATGTGCCGAAGAAATACATACGTAGCTATAATCCTGACCCGGATATTCTTCCGAGTGATGTTATTTCAGCTGCCACACTGATAAATCGTGCCGAGCGACCTATGATTCTTGCCGGACACGGTGTGATGATTTCGGAAGCTGAAAACGAATTGCTTGCACTTGCTGAAAAAGCCGACATACCTGTTGCTACCACACTGCTCGGACTCTCAACCATACCTTCCGACCACCGCCTTAATAAAGGCTTGCTCGGTATGCATGGCAATATAGGGCCCAACATCAAGACCAATGAAGCTGATGTCCTCATAGCCATAGGTATGCGTTTCGACGACCGAGTTACCGGAAATGTCAAAGGTTATGCTCCGCAAGCAAAGATCATACATATAGATATAGACCAAGCCGAGTTTAATAAAAATATCCGCATCCACACAGCCATCCATGGCGATGCCAAGAAAGCTATCAAGGCTCTGCTGCCATTTATAAATAAATGCAGCCATGACAGTTGGATAGACTCATTCGCCGACGCTGAAAAAGTGGAGAGCGAAGAGGTAATGGCTCGCGAGCTTGCGCCCACTGATACTCGTGACGGAGAGATGCGCATGGGTGAAGTGGCACGTAAGGTATCGGAGGCTGCCGGAAACGCCGGAATCCTCGTTACAGATGTGGGGCAGAATCAGATGATGAGTGCCCGCTACTTCAAATATACTCTCCCTAAGAGTATTTTGACTTCCGGAGGTCTCGGCACTATGGGATTTTGCCTTCCCGCTGCAATAGGAGCGAAGATAGCTTGTCCCGGACGTCAGGTATTCGCATTTATGGGCGATGGCGGTTTCCAGATGACTATGCAGGAGCTTGGCACCATCATGGAATATGGCGTGGCTGTCAAGATGATAATTCTGAATAATAATTTCCTCGGAAATGTCCGTCAATGGCAGGCAATGTTCTATCATAATCGTTTTTCAGCTACCCCGCTGGTCAACCCTGACTTTGTGGAAATCTGCAAGGCATATAATATCCCGGCAGAGAATGTAGGTAGCCGAGAAGAACTTGACGCTGCGATAGAACGCATGGTTAAGCATGACGGAGCATATCTCCTTAATGTTAATATCGAACCTGAGGATATGGTATTCCCCATGGTCGCTCCGGGGTCGAATGTTGATGAGATTTTGATTAACCGCACCACAAAATATAAGGCATAGATGGAAAAACAACTTTTCACGATAGCGGTTTTTACCGAGAATCAGGTCGGATTGCTTAACCGCATTTCGATTATATTCACTCGCCGGGGCTTAAATCTCGAAAGCGTGTCGTCAAGTGCAAGTTCTATGCCCGGTATACATAAGATGAACTTCACCTGCACGAGTGATCGTGCCACTATGGAGAAGGTCATCAAACAGATAGAACGTTGCATAGATGTACTGCGAGCTTTCCTTTACACTGATGAAGAAATAGTGTATCAGGAAGTGGCTCTGTATAAAGTCCCGACACAACGTCTGCTTGACGAGAAAAATCTTGAACGCATCATACGTGTGCATAACGCACGTATTCTTGAAATCTCACGTGACTATACTGTGATTGAAAAGACCGGTCACGAATACGAGACTCAGGCTCTCTATGAACTGTTGAAGCAATATGACATTCTGCAGTTCATACGTTCAGGACGTATATGCGTCACCAAATCACCTACTGAACACTTCACCTGTTTCCTTGAAGAGCAGGAGAAGCGTCGTAAACTTTTGGAAGGTTAATTTATGGCAGGTATGAAGCTGTATTCTCATGAATTTTATCTTACTGCGGCAGAGGTCAATGCTCAGCGTGAAATGCCATTGTCAAGGCTCGTAACTCTGATTATCGACACTGCTACCGGTCATGCCAATGCCATCGGCATCGGGTTTGACCGTATGATAAGCTATGGCATTTCATGGGTTCTCAGTCGTCTCACCATTGATATTCAGCGTCCCCTATCTGTGAACCATGTTTACAGGATTGACACATGGATTGAAAATCTGAATCGCATGTTCTCCGACCGTAATTTCGAGATAATAGATGTGGAAACTGGTGAGGCTATCGTATGGGCACATTCCACTTGGATGGCTATCAATATGGAGACAAGGCGTCCGTCTGACCTCACTATGCTGACAGAAATGACCGACTCGATAAACGGACGTCCCTATCCCTACGACAAGGGTGGCAAACTCTTGCCGGTTACTGATGAAACGGAGGAGAAAACATATCGTTTCGCTGTGTCTGACATTGATGTAAATCGTCACGTCACCACTCGGCGATACATAGATCTTATAGTGGATCAATGGTCACTTGACCGGTTTGACGCCAACCGTGTGTCACGATTTGAAATCGCTTTCAAGCGTGAAGCCCGTTACGATGAACTTTCACGCACGGTCAGCGCCCCGCATGAGGGAAGCCCTGAGGTGTTTGATGTGATGATAGAGGTCAACACAGCTCCTTGTGCGCTTGCAAGAATATATTTTACACAACGATAAATTCAAAACTAATAGATAATAATTTAGCACTATGGCAAAATTAAACTTTGGCGGTGTTGAGGAAACAGTCATCACCCGTGAAGAATTTCCTTTGGAAAAGGCTCGTGAGATACTCAAAGATGAGACTCTTGCAGTGATTGGTTATGGCGTTCAAGGTCCCGGTCAGGGTCTTGACCTCCGTGATAATGGTTTCAATGTGATCGTAGGTCAGCGTGAAGGCAAGACTTATGATAAGGCTGTTGCCGACGGCTGGGTTCCCGGTGAAACCTTGTTCTCTATCGAAGAGGCTTGCAAGCGTGGCACTATCATCATGTGTCTTCTCAGCGATGCAGCAGTGATTTCACAGTGGCCTGTAATCAAAAAGCACCTTACTCCCGGTAAGGCTCTTTATTTCAGCCATGGTTTTGCCATCAACTGGAGCGACCGCACCGGTGTGGTTCCTCCTTCTGATGTGGATGTCATTATGGTTGCTCCCAAGGGTTCGGGTACTATGCTTCGTGTCCTTTTCAAGGAAGGCAAGGGTACTAACTCAAGCTTCGCCGTATATCAGGATGCTACCGGTCGCGCACTCGACCGCACACTTGCAATAGGTATCGGTATCGGTTCAGGTTATCTTTTTGAGACTACATTCCAGCGTGAGGCAGTGTCTGACCTTACAGGCGAACGCGGCTCACTTATGGGTGCTATTCAGGGTCTCCTTCTCGCACAGTATGAAGTGCTTCGTGAAAACGGTCATACACCTTCTGAAGCATTCAACGAAACAGTTGAGGAACTTACTCAGTCTCTCATGCCTCTTTTTGCTGCCAAAGGTATGGACTGGATGTATGCTAACTGCTCTACCACCGCTCAGCGTGGTGCTCTTGACTGGATGGGTCCGTTCCACGATGCAATCAAGCCTGTGGTATATGAACTTTACGAGAGCGTGAAGACAGGTAAGGAAGCTCAGCGTTCAATTGACTCCAACACTCAGCCCGACTATCGCGAAAAGCTCGAAGAGGAACTCAAGGCTCTTCGTGAAAGCGAAATGTGGCGTGCCGGTGCTACCGTCCGCACACTCCGTCCCGAAAATGTATAATAAATAACGTTTTCATAAAAAATAAAGCGTTGGCAAAACTGCCAGCGCTTTATTTTTTATAGGGATTCACATTTTCATTCATGAGAATGATGGCGGTCCATGGCGTACCATGCGTATGCGATGTATGCAAGGACGAACGGTATTACCAATGATACCCAGCTCATGGCTGTGAGGGTGAAGTGGCTTGAGCTGCTGTTGTGTATTGTGAGTGATGATGCGGGGTCGATAAGCGAGGGATAGTAGGGTGTATTGTTATAGCCGGCTACCCAGAAGAGTGTGAGTACCACAAGTACTGTGCCTATTCCGCTCCACCATATTCCACAAGTGTAATGCTTTGCGAACGCTGATCTGAGCACTCCGTAAAGTACCATGACAACACCCACGAGGAACAGGGCGAGACACCACCACATTTCCACGTAGTTGAAGAAGTATTTGAACTCTCTTACTTCAAACACGCTCTTGCCACCCGAAATGCCTCCGTCAACAACTGTGTGCAGGCTTGTGGCAGAGAGAAGCAGTCCTACGAAAAGCAGGAAGAACACCACGAAGATAACACCGTTGACCAACACACGCTGCTTATTGGCTGCGAAGAAGCTGTCGGGACCCACATTGTTATTCATGAAATACAGAGCTGCCTGTGTGCGGGCGAGGAATAGCACGGCAAATCCCAATACAAGATTCTTCCAATAGAAGATAGCTTCAATACCATGTGAGGGCGCCCATTGTGATATGACAGGAGCACCGGCATCGAGAATATTACCTTTGCTTACACTGAATTCAGCACCGAAGAAAAACATTGATACAGCCACTCCCAAGAGTATGCACCCGACGCATCCGTTTATGAATAGGAATGTGTCGTAAGTGCGTGTGCCGAAGATATTCCCTGATTTAGCCCTGAATTCATAGCTCACTGCTTGCAGTACGAAGCTTATAAGAATCAGCATCCACAGCCAGTATGCGCCACCGAAGCTTGTGGAATAGAACAGAGGGAATGAAGCGAAAAATGCTCCGCCGAATACCACGAGTGTGGTGAATGTCAATTCCCATTTATGTCCGAGCGAGCTGATCATGAGCCGTGACGCTTCCGAACGGTCAGATACGCCGAGCAGGAATGTCTGTCCGCCTTGCACGAATAACAGAAAGACCAATAGTGCGCCGAGTACCGATATCAGCAGCCACCAATATATCTGTAAGGATTCAAGTTCCATAATTTTAATGTTAAGATAGTGAATTAATATTTATCCTCGTTCTTGCCGCTCTTAATCTGCTTGAGCATGATAGTGATTTCTGCTACAAGGAGGGCAGTGAATACTGCTGCGAACATCCAGAAGGTCAACTGTACGGAAGCTGATGAAATCGCTGAGATAGCGGCGCGTGTTGGCATAAGACCTTCGATGATCCATGGCTGGCGTCCTACTTCGGCTGTCACCCAACCGGCTTCAGAGCATATCCATACTATGGCTATTGAGAGTATTGACAGCCATTGCCACCAGCGGCGTTCCCATAGTTTGGGGTAGCGGTATACGCTGATGAGCACAATTATAAGGAACAGTGTGAGGTAGCCTCCGGCAAGTACCATTATATGGAATGAATAGAATGTCATACCTACAGGTGGAACAGCTTCGTCAGCCGAGTCAAGATACCCGTATCCGAAATATTGATAATTCTTTTTCAGATCTGCTTTTGCCGCATCCATCCCTGCCGAGTCACCTGCGGCAAGAGCTTTGTCGAACGCACGTAATGCCTCGTGGGCTTCCTTACCCATGGTTATGCGTTCTGCGTATGAAGTGGTGCGCACGGTGTCGCCTGATTCAGTGATGACAATGCCGTCGATAAGGTCGTTGATACCGGGCACGAATGAGTTGAAATCGTGATTGGCGAGGAATGATAACCCTTTCGGTATTGCTATCTTCATCAGATAGGGGTCAGCGGGATCAGTACGTTCTTTTGATGGGTCAAGTATACCGAACGCCACGATCTCTTGTCCGCATGAACCGTTGTAAAGCCCTTCCATGGCGGCGAGCTTCATGGGTTGAACACGAGCCACATCGACTGCCGACTTATCACCTGTCCAGAGAGTGAACACCATTCCGATTACACCTACCCAACCTGCGACTTTGATAGAGTCCATTGCAAATTCCCGACGGCGTTGCTTCATAAGATACCATGCGCTGACTCCGCATACGAAGACTGCTGCAAGTACCCATCCGTCAAACACCGCATGGAAGAATTTATGAATTGCCACGGGCGACAGTGCGACTTCCCAGAAGTTATCCATCACATTACGCATTTGCGCAGGGTCAAATTCCATGCCTACCGGATATTGCATCCATGCGTTTGCCACGAGAATCCATAAGGCTGAGATTGATGCGCCGAGGGCTGTGAGCCATGTGGATGCCAAGTGGAATCCGGGGCTTACTTTTTTCCATCCGAAGAACATAATGGCAATGAATGTAGCCTCCATGAAGAAGGCTATGAGTCCTTCTATGGCAAGAGGGGCACCGAATATGTCACCTACAAACCAGCTGTAGTTCGACCAGTTGGTGCCGAATTCAAATTCAAGAATGATACCCGTTGCCACACCCATGGCAAAGTTTATACCGAAGAGTGTCATCCAGAATTTTGTAGTAGCAAGCCATTTTTCGTTGCGTGTACGGTAATAAATGGTTTCCATTATCCCGATGATTACACTAAGTCCTAATGTGAGGGGGACAAAAAGCCAGTGGTACATTGCTGTGAGCGCAAATTGCCATCTTGACCAGTCCACTACTGTCATTAAATCATCCATAAGCTCATAAATATTGATTGTTGTATATTAAGTTTCAGGTGATGGGGTGAAGAAATGGAGAGATGCGGAGCCGTTATCTGTTCAAAAGTGTTGACCTTACGGCTTCGGCTCTTTCGGTGTCGTTGTCGTAATCCCTCTCCAGTATATCCGGGAAAAAGAAGAGTTTAAACACGAAAAAGATGATGAAAAGCTTTATCAATATGAGTATCCATAGTTTCTTACCCACAGTCATTGACCTGAACCCGTCAAGATAGAATCGGAATATCCGTCCCGGCAGTGAGGCAAGTTTTTGCATGGCAGGTGTAGCGCCTGTATCTGTATTTATATTGCTCATATTTTAATAAGGTTTGTATCCGCTATTAGTTCATAGGCAAAAGTCTAAAATTTATTCCTAATTTCCAAGAAAATCAATGATGTTTTTAAGCTAACCCGGTAAAATGAATTTTTTACATAAAAAAGGAGGAGTCGGAACACCGTTCCAACTCCTCCCCTCACGTTTCAACTATTTATTTATGAGAGCCTCCATACCCAGTTTCACAACTCGATAAAGAGGACGAGGGATGTAAATTTAGATTCAATTGCTTAGTAGCTTCTTTATCTTTACTTACATCATTAAAACAATCGTTCCCCAGCTTTTCATCCATTGATTGCGCTAAAAGAGATTAAAAAACGTCAATCAAATGGTTAAAAATGAGAATTGTGTTAAAATTTTGGTGAAAATGGGTAGGAATTCGGTGATAAAGGTGAAAAAGTAGGAATTATGATATGCGTGACCAGTCCTGCAGACGGGCGGTCAGCATACGGAGTTGTGCCACTAAAACAGCATGGTTGGGGTGTGTCAGGTCAGGATCAGCATCGAGCACATCACATGCCGTGTCACGGGCGAGCTGCACTATCTGTCCGTCAGTCGCAAGATTGGCTATGTGAAGGTCCAAAGGTATGCCGCTCTGCATGGTGCCCTCTATGTCGCCGGGACCGCGCATCTGCATATCAGCTTCTGCGATGGCAAATCCGTCGGTGGTTGCGGTCATGAGTTCGAGACGACGGCGTGTGTCCTTGGCTATCTTCCGTTTGGTCATCAGTATGCAGTAGCTCTGACCCTCACCTCTGCCGACTCTGCCTCTTAACTGATGTAGCTGCGACAGCCCGAACCTTTCGGAATTTTCAATAAGCATAGTGGTGGCGTTGGGGACATTGACACCCACTTCTATCACGGTTGTAGCTACAAGGATGTTTGCTTCTCCCGACGCAAACAGCCCCATCTGATAATCCTTTTCAACCGGTTTCATCTGTCCGTGTACGAATGCCACCTTATAGTCACGGAAGGTCTCACGGATAGTCTCATAACCCTCTTCAAGCGATTTTAGGTCAAGTTTTTCATTCTCCTTTATAAGAGGATACACTATGTAGACCTGACGTCCCAAGCGGAGCTGACGACCTATCCCTTGATAGGTTTTAAATCTGTCCTCGTCATATCGCAGTAATGTCTGCACCGGTTTGCGCCCCGGAGGAAGCTCGTCGATGACCGACACATCTAAGTCGCCATATACTGTCATGGCAAGTGTGCGCGGTATAGGTGTAGCTGTCATTACCAATACGTGGGGAGGGATGATGTTCTTTGTCCATAAGCGGGCTCGCTGCGCTACCCCGAAGCGGTGTTGCTCGTCAATAACTATAAATCCGAGATTGCGAAACCTGACATTATCTTCAATCACTGCGTGCGTGCCTATCAATATGTGCAAGGAGCCGTCCATTAGCTGTGAATGTATCTCTTCACGGGCTTTTTTACGTGTCGAGCCGGTGAGTAGCTTAACATTTATACCCATTGGCGCCACTAACTGCGATATGGTCTCGAAGTGTTGCGTGGCAAGAATCTCAGTGGGTGCCATCAGACATGCCTGCGTTGAATTGTCGAGGGCTATAAGCATACAAAGCAATGCCACGAGAGTTTTACCCGATCCCACATCCCCCTGCAGAAGTCGGTTCATCTGTCTGCCGGTAGCCATGTCGGCACGTATCTCCTTTATCACTCTCTTCTGTGCTCCGGTGAGAGGGAAGGGGAGAAACTGTGAGTAGAATGTGTTGAAAAAATGTCCTATTCGGGGGAACAGAAATCCCTGTGTGGTGCTGTTTCTGCGTCGAGCGTACCGTTGGATATTGAGCTGGAGATAGAACAGTTCTTCGAATTTCAGTCTTAATTTAGCTGCTTGGAGTTGCTCATTGGTTTGCGGATTGTGTATGGCGAGAAGAGCCTCATGGATACCCATTAGGCGATGTCTCGTTATGATTTCTTGTGGAAGTGTTTCTGTAAGTCTCCCGGATATTCCGCTGAGAATATCACTTACCGCTGCCGAAAATGTACGTGACGAGAAGCCTCGGTTGCGCAATTGTTCGGTGAGCGGATATACTCCTCGGAAACCTGTACGTGCGAGAGCTGCTCCGGGAGGGTCGATTTCGGGGTGTACCATGCTCCATTTCCCGTTGAACCATGTCGGTTTACCGAAAACGATATATTCAGTGGCTGTATGGTAAGTCTGTCGGATACCTTTTATACGTTGAAACCATACCACCTCCATCACGGCAGAGCCGTCGGAAAACAGTCCCACGAGTCTTGTCTTGGCGCCCTCGCCTTGCACAGTGAATGATACAAATTTCCCTTTCACCTGCACTGAGGGCATATCCTCGCCTGAGAAGTCAATGATGCGGTAGATTGAACGTCTGTCAAGATAATGGGTCGGGAAATGGTAGAGAAGGTCATAATAGGTCTTTATGCCGAGATTTTTTTCTAAAAGCTCGGCACGTTTAGGTCCCATTCCACGAAGGAATTTAACATCCATTCTCCTCAGTCGTTCCATCCTGATATTCAGTATCCGTATTGAATATTCTACAAGAGTGAAAGGTATAGTTCTGCCACAGCCATGTCGCCGGGGTTGGTGACTTTGATATTATGTGGGTCACCATCTACGAGACATAGATTTGTATAGCCGGCAGCTTCCATCACCGAGGCATCGTCTGTGAACTCGGGGCGCAGCGGTTGTCTGTATGCGTCAATGAGTATGTCGGCATGAAAAATTTGCGGAGTCTGTACCGAACGGTATAGCGAGCGATCGACAGCCACCGAGCCGGTCGTTTCTATCCTACGTATAGAATCCGACAGCTTGCAAGCCGGCAATGCTCCGTCATAGCCGTCGAGTCCGTCAACTATGGCTTTGAATAACTTGGGAGTGATCACCGGACGGGCTGCGTCATGTATGCTTATCCACCCCGGCGTTCCGCATGTTGAGCGTTCTATGTGGTCAATCGCATTCTTGACGCTTGCTGCACGTGTAGCTCCACCGACAACTATCGTGTGTTTGATTGCAAACGAATACTCATCGCTCATTTGCCTCCACTCGTCTGTCATATCAAGACTTAGCACAACAATTATCTCACTCTCAGAGTCACATTTGTGAAGCCTCTCTATGGTGGTCATGAGCAATGGTCTACCATTCAGGTCGCAGAACTGTTTCGGCATATTTCCGCCATAACGACTTCCGCTCCCCGCTGCCACGATTATCTGATAATTCATTCTCTGCATATCAATTCAAATCTCAATACAAAAATAACCAATTATTCAGATAAAAGCAAACCCGGCGGATGAGATTCATCCGCCGGGGCGCTTTTTCATTGGTTATTATAGGGTTAACTAAGGATCTTAGTCACGGTCGCCATTGTCACGGCGAGGACGGTCGTCACGACGGGGACGGTCGCCATTATCACGGCGAGGACCACGGTCGTCACGACGGGGACCACGATTTCCGTTGCCGTTATTGTTGTCACGGCGGGGACCACGGTCGCCACGGGGAGCACGTTCACGTTCTACGTAGCCTTCAGGTTTGGGCTGAAGAGCACGCATTGACAGACGGTATTTACCTGTTTTCTTGTCAATTTCAATGAGTTTAACCTCTACTTGGTCACCTTCTTTCAAGCCCGATGCTTCCATGTTTTCAAGACGATCCCAAGAAATCTCTGAGATATGAAGCAGACCGTCACGGTTAGGCATGAATTCTACGAATGCGCCGAAGTCAAGGATTGAGCGTACGGTGCCTTTGTATACTTTGCCTTCCTCGGGGAGTTCAACGATGGCGTTGATCATCTCAAGAGCCTTGTCGATAGAAGCCTTGTTTGATGCGGCAACTTCGATATATCCTCCTTCGGGGATTTCGTCGATTGATACGGTAGCACCGCTGGTTTCCTGAATACCCTGTATGATCTTTCCGCCCGGACCAATCACAGCACCGATGAGATCCTTCGGGATGATCATGGTCACGATGCGAGGCACATGAGGCTTGTAGTCCTCACGGGGTGCGGGTATGGTTTCCTGAATTTTGTCAAGGATGTGGAGACGACCTTCACGAGCCTGATTAAGGGCTTTTTCAAGGATTTCGTAGCTAAGACCGTCACACTTGATATCCATCTGAGTGGCAGTGATACCTTCACGTGTTCCGGTAACCTTGAAGTCCATATCGCCGAGGTGGTCTTCGTCACCAAGTATGTCTGAAAGAATAGCGTACTTTTCACCGTCAGAGATAAGACCCATTGCGATACCGCTGACAGGACGTTTCATCTTGACACCTGCGTCAAGGAGTGAAAGTGTGCCTGCGCATACAGTCGCCATTGATGATGAACCGTTTGATTCGAGAATGTCGCTGACAATGCGGCAAACGTAGGGGAAATCATCGGGGAACATGCGTTTAAGCGCACGGTGTGCAAGGTTGCCATGTCCTACCTCACGACGTCCCACGCCACGTACGGGCTTAGCTTCGCCGGTAGAGAAGGGTGGGAAGTTATAGTGGAGGAGGAAGCGCTCGCGACCTTGGTTAAGCACGTCGTCAAGAATCTTTTCGTCAAGCTTGGTGCCGAGTGTCACAGTGGCGAGTGACTGAGTTTCGCCACGGGTGAAGATTGCTGATCCGTGAGGCCCGGGAAGATAGTCTACCTCGCACCAGATGGGACGGATTTCAGTAGTCTTACGTCCGTCAAGACGGATACCCTCGTCAAGAACGCAACGGCGCATAGCCTCTTTCTCTACATCGTGGTAGTAACGCTTAACGAGCGGAGTTTTTTCCTCACGTTCCTCTTCGGGGAGTGATTCGATATATTCTTCGCAGATCTTATCGAAGCTGTCCTGACGCCAGTGCTTGTCGGCGCAACCTGCCTTAGCGATTGCGTATGCCTTGTCATAGCACTTTTCATGAACATCCTTGCGGAGGTCTTCGTCGTTGGTCTCGTGGCAGTACTCGCGTTTAACAGTCGAACCGACCTCTTCAGCGAGTTCCATCTGAGCCTTGCACTGTACCTTGATAGCATCGTGAGCCGCACGGAGGGCAGCGAGGAGGTCAGCTTCTGAAACTTCGTTCATTTCGCCTTCCACCATCATGATGTTGTCGTAGGTGGCGCCGACCATAAGTTCCATATCAGCCTTTTCAAGCTGTTCGAATGTGGGGTCGATGACAAATTCACCGTCAATACGTGCCACACGTACTTCTGAGATGGGTCCGTTGAATGGTATATCGCTCACTGCAAGCGCAGCTGATGCTGCGAGACCTGCGAGAGCATCAGGCATGTCAACACCGTCAGATGAATACATAGTCACCTGTACGAATGTGTCAGCATGGTAATTGTCAGGGAAAAGTGGGCGAAGTACACGGTCAACAAGGCGAGCTGTCAAAATCTCGTAATCGCTCGCACGTCCTTCGCGTTTGAGAAAACCGCCGGGAAAACGCCCGTTGGATGAAAATTTCTCTTTGTACTCAACTTGGAGGGGCATGAAATCTACCCCCTCGCCGGCTTCTTTCGCCGTTACTACTGTCGCAAGGAGCATTGTGTTGCCCATGCGCAGTTCTACCGCTCCATCGGCTTGCTTTGCTAACTTGCCGGTCTCAAGGGTGATGGTGCGACCGTCGGGCAGCTCGATGGTTTTTTTGATTACATTCATAAATTATTGTTTCAGCTTATATAAAATTTCTTCTTTTTTGCAGCGATGAAACAGTCTACTGGCTCGTTCAAAATGCCTAAATTTGTTTTTGTTAGATTCAGCACTTCTTAGATTGGTTAGCGTACAGATTGTTTCAGTTTGCAAAGATAGAAAAAATAATGAAATAAATAGGTGTAAACCCCATAAATAATTTAATATTACGTCTAAAAAGTATTATTGACTATCAAATTCTCCAAAATTGCATGTGTTGAGATCAGTTCATTGGCATTCCGGATGATCGGATATTGCGTTTAACTTTTATTATATCGGCTGACGAAAACAATAAAAACGAGTTGTAAATTGTTATATTTATATTACCCGATAGATGTTCTCAATAAGGATATGTTTATCGATATAATTTATTCACTTTCAAAATTATTACGGGATGAAAAAGTTGATTTATATTTTAGGGCTTGTTCTTATATTGGCATCTGCGGCTGTCACGGAAGGTTGTTCGGCTTTAAGATTGGACAGCGATACCGGACTTACAAAAGCGCAGAGGAAAGCCCAACGTGAGTATGAGGACTCGGTTGTGGCTGAAATAGCCCGGCGTGCAGTGCTCGACAGTAGTTTTATAGCCGGTGCCGATCAGATTATGACCAAGCGAGGCAGAAGCGTTAACGTGGCTTCAAATCTAAATTATGTGTCGCTTAACGGTAACGTCGGCGTGATTCAGATTGCCTCCACATACGGTATGCTCGGGTTCAACGGTCTCGGTGGCATCACGCTTGAGGGTACCGTGCGTGATATGGACGTCAGATTTGACAAAAAGGGTAATCTTACAATGTCTATGCGCATAGTTGGCAGCGGACGTTCGGGAGAGGTAGTGCTTCAGATGGCAAAGGGTTCCAACCGGGCTGTGGTACAAGTCAAAGGCACGTTCAGCTCGTCGAGCATAACCATGTATTGCACCGTGACCTCATACGAGCCATACAAAGTGGTGCAGGGGAGAAGCTTGTGATGAGCTTAGTCGTGTGATAATATAATGAAAGACACCGCATCGGATGGCAGATGCGGTGTCTTTGTGATTTTGAGTCTAAATTATTGGTTTGAGGGGAATTCCTCGCAAAGCTTGCCGTTAATTTTAAGGTTGATAAATCGGATACCTTCGGTCATTCCTGTGATGGAGTTTCCTCCTGAGGTTACATTGTTGAACTCGCAATTTTTCACCTCCACGTTGCGGATATTGCAGATGTCCGGGAATCCTTCAATCTTAACACCGAATTTGCTCTTTTGGCAGGTCACATTTTCAAGGAACACATTCTGAACCACCGGCGGGAACGCACGTTGGCATTTCTCACGCTGCTCGTACACGAGATTGATTTTCAGAACCGCTTCCTTGCATTGACCCACGGTGACATTGCGTACGAAAATGTTCTCTATCACACCTCCGCGGCAATTGTTGGTCTTTATGCGGATAACACGCTCAAGCTCCGGGCTGTCCATGACGCAGTTTTCAACAAACAGGTTCTTGAAGCCGCCTGAGATCTCGCTGCCTACCACCACGCCGCCATGTCCGTTTTTCATACGGCAGTTGCGCACAATCACATTTTCGGTAGGTATGTTTGCGATACGTCCGTCACGGTTACGTCCGCTCTTTATGGCTATACAGTCGTCACCCGTGTCGAAGTAGCAATTTTCTATAAGCACATTTTTGCATGATTCGGGGTCGCAGCCGTCGCCGTTAGGACCGTCATTTTCAACATGCACGCCTCTTACGGTCAGATTTTCGCAGAGCAAAGGGTGGATTACCCAGAACGGCGAGCGCAGAAGGGTGACATCCTCGATAAGCACGTTTTTACATTTGACGGGGTTTACCAACTGGACACGCATTCCGTAGCCGTCGCCCATCTTGCGCTGTTCCACAGGCACACCCTTTTCGTTCCATTCCATGAGGATGGGACGACCTATGCGCTGAGAGGTGATACCCTCTTCCCAGCCGTATTTGACGGCACCGCACATTCTCCACCAATTCGGTCGGCTTGCGCCACCGTCAATAGTGCCTTTGCCGGTTATGGCTATGTTTTCCTGCTCGTAGGCATATATCATCGGCTGATAGTTGTAGCAATCCATGCCTTCCCAACGTGTGCGCACGAGCGGATATTCCTTGAGGTCGGTGGTGAAAAGTAGTGTCGCTCCCTCTTCCAAATGGAGATTGACATTGCTCTTAAGTGTGATCGGACCGGTTAGCCAAGTGCCGGCTGGTATCACCACTTTGCCTCCACCCTCCGATGAGCATCGGTCTATCACACGGTTGATAAGCTCGGTGTAGAGATACCCTTCGGTGTTGGAACGCTTTCCGAAGTCTAATAGCTTGTACTCTTTGTTGCGGAATTCCGGCACTTTTATCTGCTTCTCGATAGCCGGATAAGTTTCAGCCCACGCTTTGTCAGCTGTTTCCGCAGCTTTGATTTGCATAGTGGCGCAGAGTAAGGCTGCCACGGCAAAAATTACAGTTTTCATGGTCTGCTTGTTACTGAATGGTTAATGGATAGTGCAAAGTTAACGAAATTTTTCTGAAAATGAAGAACGAAAATATTTGTCCTTTACATTAAATTGTGCTATTTTTGTGACGAATTGATGTGGATTTTGCTATCGGTTCGATACTTGAAATACTAATACCTCTAAACTATATGAATTATCCAGCTCATTTTGTAGCCTTTGACTTAGGCGCAACCAGTGGTCGCACTATTCTTGCGACTCTCCATGAAGACGGTCGTCTTGAAACAGAAGAAATCAATCGTTTCCCCAATGCCATAATGAAAGTTAATGGCGTTTCCCATTGGAACATATATTCACTCTACGAAAATATAAAGGACGGTCTTAAAGGTGTGGCTCGTCGTGGCATACTCCCGATCTCTGTTGCAGTTGACACTTGGGGTGTGGATATAGCCGGTGTTGCCCCCGACGGTTCTTTGATAGGGCTTCCGGTGGCTTATCGTGATAGCCGTTTCTGCCCCGCAAACACTGCCGAGTTCTTTGAAAAGGTGATGAGCAAGCGTGAGCTTTACGGTCACACAGGTATTCAGACGCTTGATTTCAACACTGTGTTCCAGCTCTATGCTCTGCGTGACACTTTTGCCATGAAGGCTGCGGAGAAAATCGGTTTTGTGCCTGACATTATCTCTTACCTCCTTTCTGGAAATCTTATCACTGAGTATACCATCGCTTCAACCGGTGCTATCCTCGATGCCAAAAAGCGTGATTTCGACCCTGTTATTCTTGCTGCTGTCGGTCTTGACACTGCGAAATTCGGTCCTATCGTAGCTCCCGGCACCAAAATCGGTACGCTCACTCCTGAGCTTTGTGCTGAAACAGGACTTCCGCCTGTGCCCGTTATCGCTGTGGGTGGTCATGATACTGCTTCTGCCGTGGCTGCAATACCGGCTGAGGGTAACGACTGGGCTTATCTCAGCAGCGGTACTTGGTCGTTAATGGGCGTTGAGACTGAGGAACCTGTGGTTAACGACGCTTCATTTGATTACAATATGACAAACGAAGGTGGTGTGGAACACACCATCCGTCTCCTTAAGAATATCACCGGCATGTGGGTGCTTGAAGAGTGTCTGAAGTGCTGGAAGGCTGAGGGTGTGACCTACACTTATCCGCAGCTTGTGGCAATGGCTGCTGAAGCTCCGGCGTTCAAATGTTTCATCGACACTGACGCTACATGCTTCGTGGCTCCGGCAAACATGCCTAAAGCCATTGAGGAATATTGCGCTGCTACCGGTCAGGAAGCACCTCAGAATCATGGCGAATTTGTGCGTTGCATCTTCGAGAGCCTTGCTCTTAAGTATCGTCACGTTCTTAACCTCTTCAAGGAGGTTGCTCATGCACCTATCTCTCGTCTTAATGTCATCGGCGGAGGTTCACGCAATGCTCTCCTTAACCAGTTTACTGCTTCAGCTATCAATCTGCCTGTTGTGGCAGGTCCTGCCGAATGTACTGCCCTCGGCAATATACTGATGCAGGCAAAGGCTGCCGGATATGTTGACTCGCTCGGAGCACTTCGTGAGATCGTACGTAAGAATGTCAAGACTGAAACCTATCAGCCTGAAGCTCCCGAAGCATGGGATGAACCCTATAGCCGCTTCGTCGAGATTCTCGCCAAGGCATAGTAATCCTGAAATAAACACCTAATATATTAATGACGGTCATCTCTGTTAATAGTGGATGACCGTCATTATTTGTAACCTGTATGATACCTTAACATGGATAGCACCGGCACAAAATTTTGTGTCGAAGGCAGAATACATATTTATTTACAATTTTTTTATCCCGGAGTTGCGATATTAAATATTGTTTATTAATTTTGCGACATTAAGAATTGTGGGATTTATTATATTCCCGTGTTTTTACAATTTTAATTATTTAATTTTAACTATGTTGCATTTACATCCTACTGAAGTATGTTTCGGCGGTGCAGCCCCTCCGGGTTGCAGTGAGATGTGATGAGCATAGTAATCCCATCCAACATTTTTATCCGCAGAAATCAACTGACAGCCATTGGTATGCCTTGATGTGTCCTATATGGTTGCCGGATGGAGTACATTGACATGTTGGTTGTGTTTGTGAAAAATGAATTGTATAATTAAAATTGTAAGAATATTATGATTAGATCAACAGTTTATTTTGACCGCATCCCTAATGCGGTCGTTAATAATGAATCAATAAATAATCAAGAGGAGCCTGACGAGTTCGAGCGGGCTCTTGACGCATTCATTAACTCCGAACTCGAATTGCTCAAAGATAACGATGAGTACGAATTTGAGTCGGATTTTGATAATGTTCCCGACACATCGGCAGATACTCCCAAGGAAAATGCCGAAGAGTCATTCATCACCCCGGCATTTTCACGCCTTGTCGGACTCAAGGCTGTTAAGGAAAAGCTGAACACCTACGAAAAGGTAGTCCGATTTAACAAATTGCGCTCCGACATCGGATTGCCATACCCCTCGATGCCTTTACATGCCATGTTTCTCGGTTCGCCCGGTACGGGTAAGACCACTGTAGCTAAGATGATGGGTGTGATGCTCAGACGAGCCGGACTTTTGTCAAGAGGTCATGTGGTTATAAAGGAACGTTCCACACTTATGGGTCCATGTTATGGCAATGAGGAAGCCAACACTCTTGCAGCCATTGAAGAGGCGCAGGGTGGGATATTGTTTATCGATGAAGCATATCAGCTTTGTCAGCATAACGACCCCAAAGATCCGGCTAAGTTTGTGATCGAAACTCTTATGATGGCGCTTGCCGATGAGTCAAAGCGCGACTGGATGCTTATCCTTGCAGGCTATCCGGAGCCTATGAAAAGGATGTTTGGTATGAACCCCGGTTTGAAGTCACGAATCCCCGATTCGAACATTTATGTATTCGATGATTTTACCGGTCAGGAATTGATGGAGATTGCCGAGGGATATATCGAACGTAATCAGTTCTCACTTTCATCAGAGGCACGAAACGCACTTTCTCAAAGGCTTGCCGCTGACTACGCCAACAAGGGTGATAATTTTGGGAATGCTCGCTATGTCGTCAATCTGATAGAGACTGAGATACTTCCCGCAATGGCTATGCGTGTGGTCTCTGCCGGTCTGTCCGATGCAGGTTCATTGTCGGAAATACAAGCTTCCGACATACCCGTAGCTGTCAAATCCATCCAGCTCCCGCGCCTCCGCATAGGTTACTGTGCATGACAGGAGAAAAATAATGTTGCGAAACCGATCAGTTTCGCAACATTATTTTACTTGAGTCCCATTTGAAGCAATATTCCGAATGAAACTGAAAGGTCGTTGCCCCAGCCGCGTGTTTTGAATTTTTGCACATCAGTGACACCATCCTTTGTCGTGGTTAACGTTGCTGTGGTACTTTTGAGCGGACAGCGATAACTTATATCTAATTGGAGTGACAATATTTTGGATGTGCGGTATCCTATGCTGGCTCCCGGATTAAAAAACGGCGGGTTGAGATTGTATTTATAGTTTACCGTTGTGCCGTTTTTGCTTTTAGTTTTATCTCTGGAGCTGATTGACATCCAGCCGAAAGCAGCACGTGGCATTAATTGAAATCGCCCGAAATTAATTTTGTAGGCGGATCCGATAGCTACGGATGGATGGATTCTGTTTATTCCGGGTAAGAATGTATCTACCAATACGTCAACCACAGCATCCATGAAATCAAAGGGTTCGAGACGATAATATGTAAATCCAAAATCAGTGAAAACAGACCAATGTGGTGTGAATGAATAATGCATCATCCAGTTGAACTGAGTGGCAGCGTCAGGACGTTTAGGGAAAATGGATTGATTGCCATTTGACCCTGTATTAAAATTCGCACCTAAATTGAATGTCATCAAGAGGGCATGTCGGCTGGTTTCGTTTATCCAATCGGTATCCGATTGGGTAGCGATACTTTCAGCGACTTTTGTGCTGTCATTGCCCTCAAATTCTATCGTCTCGGCACTGATATTTGACGGGAATAGCAATACGGCTATGACACCCGCAAAGAGAAAGTTAATTGTTTTCATTATTTATATTGTTTTAATAAGGTGAGATATTGTCGAGGGCGCCGATTTGTCCTTCCTTTACAGGGGTGGTGAAAAGTTTGTTCAGATCGGCTACGGATATGTGGGTAGCCGGTTTGAAATCAGACGAATTCATGTAGCTCAATACAGACGCATAGAACTGACGTCCCTCCGGATAATCTGCCGCACGGTCAAGGTCAGCCATCACCACGAGCAGTTTTCCTCGTCCGACTGCAAATTCAAAAGCAAGTCCTAATTTGTGGTTGCGTTCTATGTTGTCGATCACTTGTATTATGGGACGATATGTCGTGGCTGTGTTGTCAAGCATGAACGGGTGGCTGTTTTTCACCACGCTCCACCATTGCCAGTCGCTATGACCGTCATTGGGAAATTCACGTAGGAGCGGATGAGAGGGGTCGGCGAGTATTCCGAGTGTGCCGGGAGAAACCTCCTTGCCATTCTTTTCACATATAGTTTTGAACATTCTATAGTTCCAATAGTCGGTTTGGAAAAGAGGTCCCACGGTCAGGGCTGATGTGTCAGGCATAAGCAGGACGCTTGCGCCCTTTTCAAGCTTCCGTTCTATATCGGGAGTGAGAGCACGAGCCACGATGACTTTGCGCTGCAATTTCTTGAGGTCAACCTTTGCGGGATATACCCATATATCATACCCGTTATGCCAGTCAGTGTCATCGACTTTCAGCTCAAAGCGTAATTTCTCCGGCGCTTTTATCCCTGCAAGCGATACGTTTATGTTTCCGATATTTATAAGCCCTTCGCCATTCGGGATAGTCAGTTTGCCGCTCCGCTCATTGCCTAAGCTCCAGCTGATGGTCTTGCCGGTGAGCGATTCGGTGCCATAGTCGGCTATCTGCAGACTTGCGTTGATGGTGTCGGCTGTAGTATAGCAATATGCGTCGGTCACAAGCAGGGGAACCACCGGCGAACACCATCCTCTCCACTCTTCGGGAGTACATAGCCCCTTGCTGTCAAGGAAGGCATCAAGTATCCCCACGTATGCGCTACCCTGTCCGGGATAATCCTGCAGGTCGAGCAATTGGAATCCCGCCATGTCGGGTGTACGCAAATCCATTTCAATATCCTGTTTGTAAAGGCGTAGCGACCATTGCCCGCTTGCACGGTGGAAATCATCTGCCTGATCTGCCATACCTGCCCGTTCAAGGCGTGAACGGAACACCTCCTGATTGCATGGGGTCAACGCTCCGGTATACTTCTTTATCTCATTATAGTCGGGGTAAGTCTGAAATTGCGCTGTCTCATGGCTGATGACAGGCACCGGACTTTTCAGACACCCTTCCTCGAAGTTCATGGATGCGTTAGGACGGAAATGGTTTATCATGCCCCCGTCCAATGCGTCGGCAAAGGAGAAAGAACCTCGGGTATGTGTGTTGAAATTTCCCCAGCCCTCACCGCCTATACGGCAGGTCACGAAGAAATCCATCTCCGGTTTCACACCTTGGTATCCGAGGTAATAGTTAGAGCCGAAAGTATACAGCTTGTCGGGAGCTATCTCACGAAAGTCATTAGTGAATTTACCCATAGCGTCCACATCGCCCCAAAGCTCATTACCTAATGCGAAAAGACGGAATGACGGGTGATGTCCATAACGTTTTAGTATATTCACACCCTCCTTGTAGAGAAATGTCATGAGGGTGCTGTCGTTCTTGTCAAAGCTTCCCCAGAACGGGAGTTCGGGTTGGAGCACTATGCCGGCTTCATCCGCTGCCTGAAACGCTGCTTCGGGGGGACACCATGAATGGAAGCGCACATGATTAAGCCCATAGTCCTGACATACCTTCATATACTTGCGCCACGAGTCGATATCCATTGCCACATGACCTGTAAAGGGCCATACGCAAGCGTCATGGCGACCGCGGAGGAATGTTTGCTTGCCATTGGCATAAAAATGCCGTCCTTCGGCACGGAAATCACGCAGTGCCGGATGGATATTTGTGACCGTGGCAGGAGTGAATGGCTCAGTGGTAAGTAATATTTTGCCGATTATACCGTTCCAGTTTGTCTGTGTGTCCTCGGTGTAGGCATGGCTGCTGGCATAGAGCTGTTCGGGCACTCCGCTGCTGTTATCAACCATTATATCTATAGTATGCTGTCCGGGAGTGAGCCACTTGCTGAGTTCGTATTCCTGAGGTGTTGAAATATCGTTGGATGAGCCGGCGAATTTGCCGTCAATATATACTTCTGCCGGTTTTGTGCGTTCCAAAGAGAGCCATATAGGTTTTTCTTGCCATGCTGAGGGAATATCGACAGTGCGTCTGTACCATGCTCGACCTTTGTAGGAATATGGGCGTGACAGATGAGTGGTTTCGCTTCTATCGGTCAGGATGTCACCTTTACGGTTGGTGTCGGTGGTTCCCGGAAGCGTCACACTTTCGGTCATAGTCATGGCAGGTGAAAATGTGGCATTTCTATCCAGTGCAAATTGCCATTTTCCGCTTAAGTCGATTTCACTTTGCGCCGAGGCAACGAGTGCCACAGCTACAAATAACATAGCAAGTAACTTTTTCATGGAGATAATGTTGAGTCAATTCAATTATATTTGCAAATTTAAGCATAATATTCGACGAAAAAAATAGCGAATGTCGGCTGAAAGCCGGTTCGCGATGGCTAAGCCAATTTTTTGAGTCAAATATACACGGAATATTCGACAAAACATAATGGCAAATGGTTACTCTTCTTAAACACTGCACTCAATCGATGAGACTGAGTTATCGATGGATACGACGGGGTATCAGTAGTTGGTGTCTATCAATTGAAGGGGGTAAGGCAGAATGGATAATAAAGTAAAGGACGGAATAATCGGGTTATCCGACGTTCCGTCCCTTCGTTAGTATGATTTATTCATGGACGTAATGTCCGTGAGTAAAATCGTTGATTAGTTTTGACGTGTAAGACGATTATGCCTGGGGCATCTTGGTCTTTTTGCCATAACCATACTGAGCAGCGTCGCCGAGCTCTTCCTGAATACGGAGAAGCTGGTTGTACTTAGCCATACGGTCAGAACGGCTTGCAGAACCAGTCTTGATCTGACCGGCGTTGGTTGCAACTGCGATGTCAGCGATAGTGGCATCTTCAGTTTCACCTGAACGGTGAGAGATGACAGCGGTGTAACCGTTACGCTGAGCGAGTTCAACTGCACGGAGAGTTTCAGTGAGTGAACCGATCTGGTTAACCTTTACAAGGATTGAGTTAGCGCAACCGAGTTCGATACCCTTTTCGAGGTACTTAACGTTGGTAACGAAGAGGTCGTCACCTACGAGCTGGCAACGGTCACCGATCATGTCGGTAAGAAGCTTCCAACCTTCCCAGTCGTTCTGATCCATACCGTCTTCGATAGAGTCGATGGGGTATTTTTCAACGAGTTCCTTGAGGTATTCAGCCTGTTCCTTAGAAGTACGCTTGGGAGCGTCAGCGCCCTGTTTCCAAGTGTAGTCATATACGCCATCCTTGTAGAATTCAGAAGAAGCGCAGTCAAGACCGATAGTAACGTCCTTGCCGGGAACGTAACCTGCAGCTTCGATAGCCTTGATGATTACGTTAAGAGCGTCTTCAGTACCGTCGAGTGCGGGAGCGAAACCACCTTCATCACCTACTGCAGTTGAAAGACCGCGGTCATGAAGCACCTTCTTAAGGTTGTGGAATACTTCAGTGCCCATGCGGATACCTTCCTTGAAGCAGCAAGCGCCGATAGGACGGATCATGAATTCCTGGAAGCAGATGGGAGCGTCAGAGTGAGCGCCACCGTTGATGATGTTCATCATAGGAACGGGGAGCACGTAGCTGTTGCAGCCACCGATATATTTGTAAAGGGGAAGGTCGAGGTAGTCAGCGGCAGCCTTGGCTACAGCGAGAGACACACCGAGGATAGCGTTTGCGCCGAGGTTTGACTTAGTGTCAGTGCCATCGAGAGCAAGCATAGTCTCGTCAATCTTGATCTGGTCAAGAGCGCTCATGCCCTTGAGAGCTTCAGCGATAGGACCGTTAACATTAGCAACAGCCTTCTGAACACCCTTACCCATGTAGCGGTTCTTGTCACCGTCACGAAGCTCAAGAGCTTCGTTTTCACCGGTAGAAGCACCGGAGGGAACAGATGCGCGACCACGTGCGCCTGATTCAAGAATTACATCAACTTCAACGGTGGGGTTACCACGTGAGTCAAGGACTTCACGACCGATAATTTTTTCAATCTTCATAGTGATATGTTGTTTAAATTGAGAGTTGTAGTATATTAATGATTAGATTATTGGAAATCGCCGGCAAATTTACAAAATCTCCGTGCGGTTTGCAATAAGAATTTCAAAATATTAACTGAAAATTGCTTAATGCTTTAAGATTTTATCTTCCACACACTCATTCGGGCAATATATTCCATTCCCAGACTGAGCTGATTTAATATTCATCCCAGCTGCGTATCTCTATCTCATCGAGGGGATGGGTAGTGAATGCGTCGATATAAGCGGATGCCAGACGGGCATTGGTCATCAGTGGAATGTTGAGGTCTATCGCCGCACGGCGTATCTTGTAGCCGTTGGTCAACTCGGTTGTGGTGAAGTTCTTGGGTATGTTAACCACCATATCCACAAGATGATCATGTAGCAATTCTATTGCCTGCGGCTGCATGTCGGGCTGCGAGGGCCAGTAGACACGTATTGCCGGTATGCCGTTGTCGTTGAGGTAGCTGTGTGTACCTCCTGTGGCATATATTGTATACCCTCTGTTTGAAAGCTCATGGGCAGCGTCAAGGAGTTCCGCTTTCTGCTTGGCTGTACCGGTTGACATCAGCACCGCTTTCTTCGGTATGCGGTTGCCTACCGAAATCATAGCCTTTATAAGTGCGTCGGCAGAGTCTGTTCCGATACATCCTACCTCGCCGGTGGAAGCCATATCGACACCAAGCACCGGATCGGCTCCCTGCAGACGTGAGAAACTGAACTGTGATGCCTTGATGCCTACATAGTCGAGGTCAAAGGCATTTTTGTGAGGCTTCTCAACCGGCAGACCGAGCATTACTCGTGTGGCAAGGTCGATAAAGTTGATTTTTAGCACCTTTGACACGAACGGGAAGCTTCGTGACGCACGGAGGTTACATTCTATTACCTTTATCTCATTGTTCTTGGCAAGGAACTGGATGTTAAATGGTCCGGAGATATTAAGTGCTGATGCGATCTGTCGGGATATTTTGCGGATGCGTCGCATGGTCTCCACATATAGCTTCTGCGGGGGGAACTGGATGGTTGCGTCACCCGAATGTACACCTGCGTATTCGATATGTTCGGAGATGGCATACGCCACGATTTCACCTTTCTGCGCCACAGCATCCATCTCTATTTCCTTGGCTGAGGATATGAACTGTGACACCACCACCGGATGCTGTTTGGATACATTGGCGGCAAGGCGGAGGAAACGTGTGAGCTGCTCTTGATTGTGACACACATTCATCGCTGCTCCTGAAAGCACGTAGCTCGGACGGACGAGCACCGGGAAACCGACCTCTTCGATGAATTCATTGATATCTTCAAGGCTTGTAAGCTCCCGCCAGCGTGGTTGGTCTATGCCGAGACGGTCGAGCATAGCCGAGAACTTGTTGCGGTCCTCAGCGTTGTCAATGCTCTGTGCGGAGGTGCCGAGTATGTTGACATGCTGTGCGTCAAGACGTGTTGCAAGGTTGTTAGGTATCTGACCGCCTACTGAGAGTATTGTGCCATGGGGCTGTTCAAGCTCCATGATATCCATCACACGCTCAAATGTGAGTTCGTCGAAATAAAGACGGTCACAGATATCATAATCGGTAGATACGGTCTCGGGGTTGTAATTTATCATCACCGAACGCCACCCCTGTTTCTTTACAGTCAGCAGGGCGTTGACCGAACACCAGTCAAATTCCACTGAGGAACCGATGCGGTAGGCACCAGAACCGAGCACCACTATTGAACGGTGGTCATGGAGATATTTAACATCGTTAGCCGAACCGTTGTATGTGAGATACAGATAGTTGGTCTGTGCAGGATATTCAGCGGCAAGAGTGTCTATCTGTTTTACCACCGGCACTATACCGAGTTCTTTGCGTATGCCACGGAGCTGAAGTATGGCTTCGTCGGCATTTGTCATTCTGTCTTTCAGAACTTCACGCGCCACTTGGAAATCGCTGAATCCCTGACCTTTCGCTTGGCTGATAAGTGCTGCCGGCAATGATTCAAGCGTGTCATAACGGCTAAGCTCGGTGGCAGTGTTCATTATATTCTGGAGCTTGTAGAGGAACCAGCGGTCAATTTTGGTAAGCTCATGTATGCGTTCCACGGAGTAGCCCTTCTTCATGGCTTGTGAAATCACAAATATACGCTTGTCCGTAGGCTCTTTCAGCGCATGGTCTATATCATCGATTTTGAGCTCACGGTTACCAACGAAACCGTGCATACCCTGACCGATCATACGGAGACCCTTTTGTATCACTTCTTCGAATGTACGACCTATAGCCATCACCTCACCCACTGATTTCATTGATGAGCCGATTTCACGGCGCACACCATGGAATTTTCCGAGGTCCCAACGGGGTATCTTACATACTATATAGTCAAGTGCGGGTTCGAAGAACGCCGATGTAACCTTTGTGACAGAGTTCTTAAGGTCAAACAGTCCGTATCCGAGACCGAGTTTCGCTGCCACAAATGCCAAGGGGTAGCCGGTGGCTTTGGATGCGAGGGCTGATGATCGGCTTAGACGTGCGTTTACCTCGATGACACGGTAGTCCATTGATTCGGGGTCAAACGCATACTGTACGTTACATTCGCCCACGATACCGATGTGGCGTATTATCTTGATGGCGAGTTTCCTCAACCAGTGGTAATCTTCATTTGAAAGAGTCTGTGACGGTGCAACTACGATTGACTCGCCGGTGTGAATACCTAACGGGTCGAAGTTTTCCATATTGCAGACTGTTATACAGTTGTCATAACGGTCACGCACAACCTCGTATTCAACCTCTTTCCAACCTTTCAATGACTTCTCGACAAGCACCTGCGGCGAGAAGGCAAGAGCCTTTTCAACAAGTGCCACAAGTTCCTGCTCGTTATCGCAGAATCCGCTGCCGAGACCGCCGAGGGCGTATGCCGCACGTACTATCACGGGGTAGCCGAGGGCAGAGGCGGCTTGCTTTGCGTCCTCAACCGAGTTTACGGCTTCACTTTTAATGGTACGTACATCTATTTCATCGAGCTTCTTTACGAAAAGCTCACGGTCCTCGGTGTCCATTATCGCCTGCACCGGTGTGCCGAGCACTTCGACGTTGTATTTTTCAAGGATGCCGGAGCGATAAAGCTCCACACCGCAGTTGAGGGCTGTCTGACCTCCGAAAGCGAGAAGGATGCCGTCGGGCTTCTCTTTTTTGATTACCTTCTCCACAAAGTAAGGTGTCACCGGCAAGAAATATATCTTATCAGCAAAACCTTCCGAGGTCTGCACAGTGGCGATGTTCGGATTGATAAGGACTGTGGTAATCCCTTCCTCCTTCATAGCCTTGAGAGCCTGTGAACCTGAGTAGTCAAATTCGCCTGCTTCACCGATTTTCAACGCACCGCTGCCGAGCAGCAAAACTTTCTTTATATTTTCGTTACGCATGGGATTTCTTTGCTTTTGTGGTTATATGCTCTCTTAGAGTTTACTGATGAACTCGTCGAAGATAAATTCAGTGTCCTTCGGACCGGAGCTTGCTTCGGGGTGGAACTGTGCGGAGAAGAAGGGGAGGGTTTTGTGTCGGATCCCCTCGTTGGTTCCGTCATTCATATTGACGAATAGAGGTTCCCAGTCGGAAGGGAGAGTGTCGTTGTCAACGGCAAATCCGTGGTTCTGTGAAGTTATGAAACACTTGTCGGTACCTGCGAGTCTCACCGGCTGGTTATGGCTGCGGTGACCGTATTTCAATTTATATGTTTTGGCACCCGCCGCTTTCGCAAGCAACTGATTGCCCATGCATATACCGCATATTGGCTTGCCTATTTCCATGGCTTTGCGGATATTCTCCACAGTCTTGGTCGCCATGTCCGGGTTGCCGGGTCCGTTTGAGATGAAAAGTCCGTCGTAAGGTATGGTGGTGAAGTCGTAATCCCAAGGCACTAATATAACCTTGACATTACGGCGTGTGAGGCAGCGTATGATGTTATGCTTCACGCCGCAATCCACGAGCACCACGGTCTTGTCGCCATCGCCATGGTATTCAACCTCCTTACAGCTTACTTTGCCTACGAGGTTTTCTTTGTTGGGATCATAAAAATCGACATCTGCGCAACCTTCAATCACTATCTTTCCGAGCATTGAGCCATGCTCGCGTAGATGTTTTGTAAGTTCGCGGGTGTCGATGCCATAAATTCCCGGAATTTTTTCTTCTTGCAGCCATTGCGCCAATGAACGGTCGGCTTGCCAGTGAGAATGGTCAAATGAGTAATCCTGTGCTATTATTGCCCGGCAGTGAATATGGTCACTTTCGTAATATTCGCTGACATCATCTTTTTCACGGCGCGGAGGTACGCCATAGTTGCCGAGAATAGGATAAGTTGAGACTAAGATCTGCCCTTCGTAAGATGGGTCGGTAAGGCTTTCGGGGTAACCCGTCATAGCGGTGTTGAACACAACTTCGCCGGCGGTTGAGGCTTCATAGCCGAATGATTTCCCTTCAAATTTGGTGCCATCCTCTAAGATAAGAGTGGCGCGCTTTGACTGTCGCATGCGATAGAAATTGTTGAAATAGGGTTGTTTTACTATGTGGCTTCGCAAAGGTCCGAAATCAGACACTTAGAATCAATGAATTACAAGCTTAGAAACGTAAACCTTATAGAAAACCGTGCAAAGTTACGAATTTTTCCGCATATTCTTTTGAAATAATGCCGCCTATTTTCTGACGATAATTCAACGAAATGATTTTAGCTTTTTATTAAACTGATTTTATCTTTTTATTATAATGTGACAGATTGTTTCAATTAGCTCCCCCTGATTCAGTCCCTTGTATGGATGTTTTCTGCGAAAGAGTAGGGGTGTCTTGAAAAATATTTATACGTCATGAACAATCCGGCATGGTCGGGTGTTACCATTTTTAAAAATATCTTGCCCTTTGGATAATTTACAATCTACTACTATTAGTAATTATATATCCAAATTAAATTTAGTATTCAGACTTACTTAATATATTCAGCTTATGAAAAGTGTTAAAGATACGTTGTTGGAGCGCCGAAGCATTCGTCGTTATGAACGCGAAGCTATATCGGAAGGAAATATGGAGCTGATCTATGATGCTATCCGTAATACACCCACGAGCTATAATGGTCAGCAGTTTTCAGTTATTGATGTCTCGGATCAGGAGCTGAAAGAGAAAATCTATGACCTTACAGGAGCTAAGCAGATAAAGACCTGCAACAGATTCCTGATATTCTTAGCTGATTATAATAAGATATCGCTCCTTGCCGAGGATCAGAACATTACAATGCCTGATTTTAATAATACGGTTGACGGACTTATAGTCGGAGTGGTTGATGCCACTCTCGCAATGATGAGCGCACTCACCATGGCTGAATCTCTCGGACTCGGGACCTGCCCGATAGGATATGCGCGCACTGCCGCACCCGAAGCTCTTTCAAATCTGCTGAAGCTTCCGCAAAAGACTTTCGTAGTGTGCGGTCTTGCCATCGGTGTTCCCCGTGAAATGCCTGATTTGAAACCGAAGCAACCTGCGAGTCTTATGATACATAAGGACTGCTACCGTAGCGATGAGGCTGCAATGGTGAAAGAGCTTAACGACTACAACATAGTGGTCACTGAATATAACCGAACACGTGCCGGTGAGAAGTCAATCAACGACTGGGTAGCGCACATTGTAAGCTACTATGATGAAGCCATGAGCTACCACATGCTCCGTGCATTGCGCCGCCGCGGCTTTGACCTCCACAAATAATCTGGAGTTGCCAAATACGAAAAAATTGTTCATAAATAAGAAATGCTGTCTATTTGTCGTGGACAGCATTTCTTATTTCTATGTACGTATGTTGATTCAAATTTTTGCTTGTCTTTAGAGAAATTTAGGCGAGGAGGGTGATTTTGGCACGGGTGTTTTTGATTTTGTGGGGGGTAAGAGCTTGGATTACCGCTTTTGCCTTTGTGCGTGGTATGGCTACAAGAGCTGAGTGGTCACGCAGCGAGATGCGTCCTATCTCTTTTGCGTCAAGTCCACCTTTTGCAATTAGGAAGCCGACAATATCTCCACGTGATATTTTTTCTTTTTTCCCAACGTTGAGATATAACGTGGCGACATGGCTTGTCACCGGATTCTGGCTTTCACCTTTCGGATAGTACTCACGATCCCATTCCACATAATCTGGGATATCTTCACCCTCGGCTGTTATAACATATATTTCGCCCGATGCGTCCTGACGTGCCGTGCGTCCGTTGCGATGCGTCCATGCTTCGGGAGTGGGCGGGAGGTGATAGTGTATCACCGCTGATAGTTCTGCGATGTCGAGCCCGCGTGAACCGAGGTCGGTGGATACGAGAATGGGTGTGGTGCCGTTGGTAAGCAGCTCCACTGCATTTTCTCTTTCATTCTGTTCGAGTCCGCCATGGTATAATCCTACAGGCAATCCGGCTTTTTTAAGAGCCGCATATATCCTTTCGACACTTTCACGATGGTTAGCGAATACTATGATTTTCCCATCGGGGAGCGACCGTAAAAGTTCTGTCAGAGTGTCGAGCTTGTCACGTGAGGGTGATTCCACATGCACTATCTGTAATCGGCGGCGTGGAGAATCTTCGCCTGAGAAGTCGATGATGGTAGGTGTCCATGCCGGTAGATAGGACGGAAGCTCAATGAGCGGAGTGGCTGAGGTGAGAATTATAAATTTTATGCCGGTAAGCCGGCGGCACACTCGCTTCATTTCATCGGAAAAACCGAGTTCAAGGGCCTTGTCGTATTCGTCGAGTACAAGTGTTGACACTGTTCCGAGGTCGAGTTGACCACGTTTTATATGGTCGAGAAGGCGTCCCGGGGTCGCCACTATTATATCGGGGGTGACAGAGAGCGAATTGACCTCTTCCTGCATGGAATGACCACCGTAAAATGCCACGGTCTTTAATCCTGTGGCTATGGGGCGTATCACATCGGCAATCTGTAACACAAGTTCTCGTGAAGGAGCCATCACAACTGCCTGCACGAACCCTGACGCCGGTTTCAGATTTTTTAATAACGGTATGGCGAATGCTATTGTCTTGCCTGAGCCTGTAGGTGCGAGAAGAGTCACCACACCTTTAGGCTGTACTCCTGCCATGCGTAGCTGCATGTCATTCAGGGATTCAATCCCGAGGCGGGATTGTATGTTGGAGATTATATCTTTTTCTTTCATAATATCTTAGGCTCAACTCAATCAAAATATTGGCTGTTTTCGGGCGAATCGTCTTCGTTTTCGGCAGAAAGGAGGATGTCGTCGGGAATAAGCACCTCGATCAGCTCGATTGTCTTATCGACAGGTTCATGATTGAGCATACTTTCGTATATTCGTAGAATGCTTTTGCCATATCTCGGGTTCATAGCCCAGCGTCCGGCGAGCGATTCCCAAGATGGCGCACATCCGCGCTTGACGTATGAGAAACGGGGATCAACTATTTTTTCACCTTTGGGTAGCTTGTCATTGCAGGCGTAAGCGTACAGATGCTGTATCATTGCGGTGATACCCTCCTCAACAGAGTCAAATTTACACCCTTTGTCGCCACGTTTGCGAACCCCAAGCCCGCAGTAATTATGGGAATCGGGCTTTACCGCAGTGCCGTTGTCGAAACGAAACCATCCGGTTTCTATGATAGCCTGACACAGGGCAATGTCGCCACGTATCCCATAGCGTTCGCCGACTGTATAAAAAGTTTCGGCTACATCCCGGTCGAAGTCAGGATTGCGTGCTGACACGAATCGGTACATAGTCTCAATATCCACTTGTGGAGAGCCGAATATGGATGTCTGGCACCATGCACAGAAGCTGATGGAAGTGAGTATAAGCAAGTTAAACAGTCGTTTCATCACAGGGGCATAACAATAGTTGAAATCCATACCATATATTAACACGCAAGTTACAAAAAATTCTTCATTAGTATCAAAAAAAACAGTAAATTTGCCATCATGAAGTACTTTTTTTCAGCCGGAGAGGCATCAGGCGACCTACATGCCGCCCAAGTGATAAGAAACCTGCTATTGGTCGATCCGAACGCCGACATAGAATTTCTCGGCGGTGATGAGATGGCATCGGAAGTGGGTCACGAACCACTCATACACTATAAGCGCATGGCGTTTATGGGCTTTATCGATGTGGCACGTCATCTGCCGCAGGTGCTTGAAAATTTCCGTATTGCCGAGGCTGCCATAGAGGAGATGCGACCGGATGCTGTGGTGTTGGTGGATTATCCGGGGTTCAATCTAAAAATCGCCAAATTTGCGAAAAAAATGGGCTGCAAGGTGTTCTATTACATCGCCCCCAAGCTGTGGGCGTGGAAGGAATACCGTATCAAGCAGCTTCGCAAATATGTTGATGAAATCTACTCAATACTTCCGTTCGAACCTGCGTGGTTTGGCGAAAGGGGAGTGAAGGTTGAATATGTGGGTAACCCGTCGGTGGAGGAGGTCGAAAAAGCTATTGCGGAATTACCGTCACGCAAGGAGTTTTTGGCTCGTTACGGGCTTGAAGACCGACCGATTCTCGCACTTGTGCCGGGAAGCCGGGTAGGGGAGATAAAAGCCAACCTGCCTGTGATGGATGCTGTGGCACACCGTTACCCTGAAATGCAGACAGTGGTTGCCGGAGCGCCTTCGATCGACAGTTCGCTTTATGCATCCTTGACATCCTATCCCGTTATCTCAGCTGCGACCCTTGAACTGATGGCGCAATCGAGAGCCGCGCTTGTGACCTCGGGCACCGCATCGTTGGAGTGTGCGCTTGCCGGATGTCCACAAGTGGTGTGCTACAGGGCTGTGGGATGGAAGTGGGCTCATGACCTGTTCCTGCATATTCTGAAAATACCATACTGCTCCCTCCCAAACTTAGTCGGAGGAAAGATTGACCGGAAAACACGTGACGAGGTTAACCGTGAGGCTATCCGCACGGGTGTGAGGGGGTGCATTGTCCCTGAAATGCTGGTGCATAATTGCACTCCTGATAATGTCGATGCGCAACTGTCGCAGCTTATCCCTGATGGCAACGCACGCAAGGCGCAGCTTGACGGTTATGGCAGGGTAAAAGCGTTGCTTCATACCGATAGTCCGGCGGCTGCCAACGTAGCTCAGTCGCTGTTTAATAGCGTCAATAAGTTGTGATAAAGAAAACTTTCTCATAATTATCTTTATGGTGGGTTTAACTATCACAAAGTTAAGTATGAGAAAGTGGTAAAAAGGTGCGAAAAAGTCAATTTGTAAATGTTAAAAAATTGGCTTGCGGGACGCTAAAGAGTTTCGTAGGCGGGTGTGAATGTGTCGCCCATGCGGATGTCGCCTGTGGAAAGTCCACGTTTCAGCCACCGTTCACGCTGTTTTGAAGTGCCGTGGGTGAATGAATCGGGTACGGAATATCCCTGCGCTTGTTTTTGCAGATAGTCGTCACCGATTTTTTGTGCAGCCGTGAGGGCTTCCTCTATATCACCGTCCTCCAATGAGTTAAACATGGCGTTGTCATGGTGCGCCCAGACCCCTGCGAGGAAGTCGGCTTGAAGTTCTATGCGCACACTGGTGTTGTTGGCGTCAGTCTTGCTCATACGGTTCATGGCTGAGTGCGCCTCGTCGAGAGTGCCAAGCAGATGCTGCACATGATGCCCTACCTCGTGGGCTATCACGTATGCATAGGCAAAGTCACCGTCAGCGCCCAAATTTTTCTTCATGTCACGGAAAAATGACAGGTCTATATAAAGGCTCTCGTCGGCTGAACAGTAAAACGGGCCCATTGAAGCCGAGGCGTTGCCGCATCCGCTCTGTACCGCATTAGTGAACAGTACCAATGTCGGCGGCTCATACTCTTTACCCATCTGCGCAAAAAGTTTAGTCCATACATCTTCGGTTCCGGCAAGAATCTGACGGGAGAACTGAGCAAGTTCTTCTTCCTCGGCAGTCGGGGTATATTCCCCTGAGTTTTGTTCTGTGCCACCGCCAAGCATCGACCCTGCGCCCGACATTACTACGTCAAGTGGATTGCCGCCACTTATCCAAGCGATAATTGCAGCGATAATAACCGCGCCTATACCGCCGCCGATTTTCAATCCGTTGCCACCGCCGCCTCGACGGTCGCTAACGTTGGAACTTTCCCTTCGTCCGTTTAGTCTCATAATAGTTTAAATTGTAAAAACCTACAAAAAGAGCGAGCTTAACATCAATTAAACACGCTCTCAGTGCCTTTTGTTAGGTGCGATTCTAAAATTAGCACCTATGTGCAAAAGTAAATATAAAAATTCAAACAGTCAACAGTTAAGACGAATAAAGACCATTTAATGGCTATTAAGTGGTTATTAAACAATCTCTTAATCAAGCCTTTTGCGTCGAAGGTACGGCATGGGGGTAGGATGAGAACTGGCTGTCCTTTAGTTTTGCGTATGCTCTGAGGTATTTACGCAGGATGGATACCATTTCCTGAGTCTCCTGAAGGGTGTTGATGTATACGTATACTACTGTCATTGATTTGAGATCCCCTTCACGCAGCTGATCCTGCAACCCGTGGTAAGTTTCAGATATAGTGTCCTTGATTTCGTCGCAATGGCGGCGAAGAATTCGTATCAATTCCGGTTCCGGGTTGTCCATTATGTCAAGGATGTCGTTGAAGAGTATCGATACCCTTGTGCGTATCTGCATGAATCCTTCCACGTATTGTGAGGGGAGAGGACGGAAATTGTTATCCACATGCTCCTTGCATATCTCGTTGATTCGGCGTAGGTTATATAGCATCTCCATGCAGCAGTTGTTGGCGAGATGGAACCATGCGCTTTTCTCGATAGCCACTTCATGGCTCACCTGACGGAGGCATAATGTCTCTTTGCGGCGAGTGTTTTTGAGAGTGTCTTTGGTCTCGAAAAGAACTTTGTCGAGTTTGCCGAGGATTTTGTTATCATCTTTAATAAAAGCCTCGGTCATAGCGGAATAGCTTTCAGATGCGAATGTAAGGAATTTCGCCTGCTGTTCCTTTATGTAGAGCATGAGGAGTGTCCAAGTCTGAGCCTTGTCGTTGGTGGAGAGAATGGTCTGAAACAGTGTGTCGCCCGATTCTTCCGATGATTTAGCCTTAAAGCGGCGATTGCTGCGGATTATTAGCCCGATGGTCAGGAGCGCAAGCGCAAACATAGCCCAATGACCTCCGAGATGCATGATGAACACTATAACACCGGCTCCGATGAAAGCCACACCGGCAGTGAGGAACCATCCACCTATCACTGAAATGACCCCGGTGATACGGAACACTGCGCTCTCACGTCCCCAAGCACGGTCGGCAAGCGATGTTCCCATTGCTACCATGAAAGTCACGAACGTGGTGGAAAGCGGGAGTTTCAGTGATGTACCTATGGCTATCAGCACACCTGCGAGCACAAGGTTGATAGAACCTCTGATAAGGTCGAATGCCGCACCTTGTTCCATGATGGTTTCGTCGGTGTTAAAACGTTTGTTGAACCATGCTCTGACCTTTGGAGGTGTCACTCTGCGTACCCATCCTATTATTGACAACGCCCAGCGTACCAACCGGCGGGCTATACGTGAAGATCCGAACATCTCATCGCCACCTTGCTGACTTCCAAGCCCTATAGTTGTCTTGGTGACATTGCGGGCTTTCTTTGAGGTGGCAAGGGCAGTGACCATAATCACACCGGCACCTATGAGATACCATATAGGTGTGTCGGCAGGTCCGTTGAGCGAGTCCATCATGAAACCCTTCATGTCACCGCCGCCGTTGGCTATGTAATCCTGATATGATGCGAGTCCGCTTAACGGTATGCCGATGAAGTTCACGAGGTCATTCCCGGCAAAAGCCATGGCAAGTGAGAATGTGCCTAACAGCACAATTATTTTAAGGACATTCACACCCAATACATGTAACAACTGCATGAGCAGGGTGAATCCGGCAAGACATGCGCCTACAATCAGAAGCGTGTTCTCTTTAATCCATAATTTCACTTCGGGAGTCATGAATGTAAGATCCTTGGTTCCTTTTATAAGAAGGAAATATATTATGGCAGTGGTGCAGATACCTCCGAATATACCTATCTTCCATTTGAGATGGCTTTTGTAATTGAAGGAGAACACCATTCGTGACAGAAATTGCACCAATGTTCCGAACACGAAAGCTATTGCCACCGACAGGAATATACCTATGATTACCGATAAGGCTTTTTCAGTGTTCAGCAACTCGTTAAATCCTTCATCTATGCCACCTGCCATTTTGATAAGCGCTACGACGAATGTGGCGCCCAATAGCTCAAACACCATTGATACGGTGGTTGACGTCGGCATTCCGAGCGAATTGAAGATGTCGAGAAGGATAATGTCAGTGACCATCACAGCCATAAAGATGCAGATGAGGTCATAGAAAGAGAAATGTTCGGGTCGGAAGATGCCGTGGCGAGCTATATCCATCATCCCATTGCTCATTGCGGCACCAATGAATACACCGATCGAAGCGATGATTATAATACGTTTGAATGTCGCAGCTTTAGACCCTACTGCAGATGTGAGAAAATTAACAGCGTCATTGCTTACTCCAACCGACAGGTCGAATGTTGCCAGCAGGAAAAGAAAAATCACGACGCATAAAAATAATATGTCCATGTAGTGTGGTGTGTTATTTATTTACTATTACAAAGTAACATGTAATATGTTTCATAAATGTTTCATAAAGTTTAAGCTTTTATTAAATACCGCCTGAAAGCCCGGGTTAGTGGCTTTCAGACGGCTGAAACAAGGATGACAGGGTAGGGTATATGCAATAAAAAGTGCAACTGTCGGGATGATTCCGGCAGTTGCACCTGTATTGTTGCCGATAGGGACACGCCTATCGGTTATCTGGAAATATTATTTTTCTGATTTAAGAATATTCCAAGTAATAGAGCTGAGGATAGCACCGATGAACGGAGCCACGATGAACAACCATGCCTGAGCTATAGGCTGGCAGTTGCCTTCGATTGCAGCGAAGATAGCCGGACCGATAGAACGTGCGGGGTTTACTGATGTACCTGTGATAGGAATACATGCGATGTGAACCAATACGAGGGTAAGACCGATGGCAAGACCTGCGAAATTACCTGCGCCCTTCTTTTCATCAGTAGTGCCGAGAACCACAAGCACAAAGATGAAGGTGAAGATTAACTCAGCGAGGAATGCAGGTACTAAGTTACCTTCCATGAATGAGTTGGCTCCGGTGGTGGTAGTGTTGTTAAATACAGCCTCTACGCCGGCTTCATTACCGGTATGCACTAAAAGATAGAGAACTGCTGAGGCGATAATAGCACCGATTACCTGAAAGAACATGTAGCCGGCAGCTTCTTTGCCCGGCATTCTGCCGTTAGCCCATACGCCGAGAGTGATGGCGGGGTTGATATGGCAACCTGAAATGTTTCCGATGGTGTAAGCCATTGCTATTACTGAGAGACCGAATGCGAAAGCGACACCCAATGTGCTAATGCCATACCCGGTCGTGCCGACTCCGATGCCGGCGAAGATTGCGCTGCCGCAACCCATGAGAACCAGAACAAATGTTCCGATCATCTCTGCGATGTACTTCTTCATAAATGGTTTTTAATGTTAATGAAAAATATTAGTAAATAGTCAAAATCGGGGGAGAGCGTCAGCGATAGTTATAGAGCTGATTGCTATAACGAAATTAAAAACAAACTGCATGGTCATTTTGTGCAAAATTAACAAAAAATATTTTATGACAATGGTTTTTATCGGAAATTTTTGGCTGAGGGACTTAGAGGTTGTTTAATAACCAAAGTTAAAATCTGAGCGAAATATTTGAGACGGATATGGCTCTGAATCGAGGGAACATAGCGAGCTATGTGACTGAGATGAAGAGCCATAGACGCTCAAATATTTCAGAGGCGATGGTATTATCTTTTTCTGATTCATTGTTATTGAATTTTAAAATTACTTCTGCTTGGGGGCTCTTTTGCTAAATTGTTGAATCTCGTCGGTCACATAGCTCGCTATGCTCCCTCCTCTATTACAACAATTTATCTAAAAGATACCCCACTCAGATTTTAACTTTTGTTATTAAACAACCTCTTAATTGCTGTGTTTGGCTTGGTATTGTGGCGGATTTTGATTAAATTTGCTGATGTAAACAATGCTTGGAAGATATTGGCTTTAATGTCGTTGGCACGATTGATTCCGAGCCGGTAAATGTGAAATTAAATAATCTAAAAATAATAATACCAATCATGAAAGTAAATAAGTTTTTGTTAGCTATGTTTGCGCTTCTTCCGGTTGAGGCGTTGGCATGTACCAGCCTGATAGCAGGTAAGAACGCTACCACCGACGGGTCGGTGCTTGTTACCTACGCTGCTGATAGCCATACTCTCTATGGCGAGTTGTACAACACTCCCGGTGGTGACCACAAGCCGGGTGAGATGCGCAAGGTATATGAATGGGACACCGGCAAGTATCTCGGCGAGATACCTCAGGTGGCGCATACATACACCACTATCGGTAATATGAACGAGCATGGTCTTACCATCTCCGAGAGCACATGGGGTGGTCATTCTGAGCTTGTTGATACAACTGGTATCATTGACTACGGTTCGCTGATATATATCACTCTTGAACGTGCGAAGACAGCGAGGGAAGCCATCAAGATAATGACTGATCTCGTGAATACCTATGGCTACTATTCCAGCGGTGAGTCATTCTCTATCGCTGACGCCAACGAAGCTTGGATTATGGAGCTTATCGGCAAGGGCGGCAAAGAGAAAGGTGCAGTTTGGGTGGCTCGCCGTATTCCGGACGACTGCATAGCAGGTCACGCAAATCATCCCCGTATACATAAATTCCCGCTTAAGGATAAAGAAAACACCCTGTATTCTCCCGATGTTATAAAATTTGCCCGCAAGATGGGTTATTTTGATGGCAAAGATGAGGATTTCAGCTTCTCGCTTGCATACGGTGAGCTTGACGGTACTGCGACACGTGGTTGCGACGGACGTGTGTGGTCATATTTCAATATGTTTGCTGATGGAATGGATCAGTATCTCCCTTGGGTGCTTAAAGCTGAGGGCGAGACTCTCCCTCTGTGGGTGAAGCCGAATAAGAAGGTGAGTGTGAATGACATGAAGTGGGCTATGCGTGACCATTTTGAGGGTACACCTATGGATATGACAAAGGATATAGGTGCCGGTCCTTACGCAGTGCCTTATCGTTGGCGTCCGATGACTTTCAAAGTTGACGGTAAAGAGTATCTTAACGAACGTGCCATTGCCACTCAGCAGACAGGTTTCTCGTTTGTGTCGCAGATGAATGAATCTCATCCTGAACTGATGAAGGGTATCCTTTGGTTCGGTACTGACGATGCCAATACATGCGTCTATGTTCCCATCTACAATTGTGTCACCACAGTGCCTCATGAATTCGCACATGGTAACGGCGATATGCTGAACCTGTCATGGGATTCTTCATTCTGGGTGAACAATTATGTGGCAAATCAGGCGTACAACAAGTACAGCGTCATGATTCCTGATATCCGCAAGGTGCAGAAGGCTGAGGAGGACACTCTCGAAGCAGAAGTGACAAAGCTTTTGGCTGAGGTGAAGAATCTTGACCCGGACGCCGCACGTTCACTCCTTAATGACCATGCCGCTATGGCGAGCAACCGCTATGTTAAGCGTTATAAAGCTCTCGGCGACTATCTCTTGGTAAAATATATCGATGGCAATATCAAGCGTGAGAAGGATGGCGAATTTGCTCGTACTCCCGAAGGTATGCCTGTGTCACCTATCTACGGTGGTTATGATGACCGCTATTATCGCTCAATCGTTGAGGATACCGGCGATCATCTGTTGATAAAGTAAATCCATTTTGATGAACGAATATCTGAGTAAACTCAATTCTCAGCAAAAGGATGCGGTGGTATATTGCGAGGGCCCGCAACTGGTGATAGCCGGTGCGGGCTCCGGCAAAACCCGTGTCCTGACTTATAAAATAGTACACCTTTTGCAGCTGGGGTATGAACCTTGGCGCATACTCGCTCTGACATTTACCAATAAGGCTGCAAGGGAGATGCGTGAACGTGTGGAGCAGCTTGTGGGGCATCCCACTGCCTCAAAACTATGGATGGGTACATTCCATTCAATTTTCGCACGTATACTTCGCAGCAACGCCGAACGCATAGGCTTTAAGAGCAATTTCACAATTTACGATACCTCTGACAGTAAATCACTCGTCAAGACCATATTGAAGGATATGCAGCTTGACGACAAAATCTATAAGCCGTCAGTGGTGCTCAACGCTATTTCCACAGCTAAAAACGCACTGATTTCCCCCGAGGATTATGCCACGTATAAGGATATAATGGATGCCGACCGTCAAGCCCGACGTCCGCTGCTACATGCCATATACAAGAATTACCGTGACAGGTGTGTGGTGGCAGGCGCTATGGATTTTGATGACCTGCTCTATTATACGAATGTACTGTTGCGTGATAATCCGGATGTGCTGCACCACTATCAGGAATTTTTCAGATATGTGCTTGTCGATGAGTATCAGGACACGAATTTCGCACAGCATGTCATAGTCACCCAGCTCACAAAGGTGAATGAAAAGCTGTGTGTGGTCGGCGATGACGCTCAGAGCATCTATTCTTTCCGTGGTGCGAATATCAGGAATATTCTTGACCTGAAAAAGTCATGTCCCGGCTTGCAGACATTCAAGCTGGAACGCAATTATCGCTCCACACGTAACATCATAGACGCTGCGGGGTCGCTGATAGACAAGAACCATGACCAGATACCGAAGAACGTATATTCGGAAAATGAGGTGGGTTCACCCATAGAGGTGGCAAAATGCTATAGTGATTTTGAGGAAGCATATCAGGTAGCGTCAAGGCTTTCGCAGGTGAAAATGACTTCGGGTGACAGCTGCGATGAATTTGCGATATTGTACCGTACCAATGCACAAAGCCGTGTGCTTGAGGAAGCATTGCGTAAACGTAATATTCCATATAGAATCTACGGCGGACTGTCATTCTATCAGCGTAAGGAGGTGAAGGATGCTGTTGCATACTTCCGTATGTCTATCAATCCGGATGATGACGAGGCGTTGAAGCGTATTATTAATTTCCCTGCGAGAGGTATAGGTGAAACTACTCTGAACAAACTTACCCGCTGTGCATTGGATAATAATACAAGCGTCTGGAATGTGATAACTAATCCTCAGACGTATGACATCGGTGTCAATTCGGGTACAGCCAAGAAGCTTGCGGGATTTGCCGATCTCATACAGGATTTCATCGATGCCAATGATGCCGGGAAAGATGCCTACGAAGTGGCAAGGATGATAATAGACCGCACCGGTCTTTTCACTATGTTGCTCTCTGACGGCACACCTGAAAGTATATCCAAGCAGGAGAATCTTCAGGAATTGCTTACCGGTGTGAAGGAGTTTGTGGAGACACGGGTGGAGGAGGGTAGTGACGAGACATCGTTGATGCATTTCATGTCGGAAGTGTCGCTTGCCACAGATCAGGACTCTGATTCCGATGGTATGGAGGAAAGGGTTACACTGATGACCGTCCATGCCGCCAAGGGATTGGAGTTTAATAATGTGTTCATAGTCGGAGTGGAAGAGGAGCTGTTCCCTTCAGCAATGGCGCAGGATTCACCTTCACAGATTGAGGAAGAGCGTCGCTTGCTTTATGTGGCTATCACACGGGCAAGGAAGTTCTGTATGATTTCATACGCAGCATCACGTTTCCGTAACGGGCAGACCATGAGTTGTCGCCCTTCACGATTCCTTGGGGATATTGACCGTCAGTATCTAAGGCTTTCTGCAGGAACAGACTTCGGCGCCGGGTATCCAAAGACACGTCCTACGGTTAACTATCATGCCTCAATGTCCGGTTCAGGGAGAAGTCTGAACGACTTGCGCCGTAAGCCGGAGCCGTCGTCACCGATTCGGCAGCCGAAATATGATTCTGTCTCCTCGATAGAGACACAAAAACGTGTTGCTACCCCCGCTCAGGTTTCTCAGACGGGTAACTCTTCCGGCGCTCTCACACTTCATTCAGTCTCGGAAGTGAAAGCCGGTATGGTGATAGAGCATGGAAAGTTTGGCAAAGGTGTTATTAAGGATATAGACAATTCAGGCGCTGATGCGAAAATTGCTGTCGAGTTTGATAGCACCGGCAGCCGTGTATTGCTGCTGAAATTCGCAAAATTTGCTATTATAAGTTAGAATCAATTCTATACATAAGAATATGAAAATTCAGGAAATTCCCACACCGTTTTATGTGGTGTATGAAGATAAGTTGCGAAGGAACCTTGCGCTAATCAATCGTGTAGAGCAGGAAGCCGGCGTGAATATCATAATGGCATTCAAGGCAAATGCGCTTTGGCGCACTTTTAATGTCATAAGAGAGTATAACAAGGATTTCACGGCGAGTTCTCTGAATGAGTTGCGACTTGGCAACGAGGAGCTTGGTGGAGAAGCACATGTGTATTGTCCGGTATATACCGATGCGACTATCGGGGAATTTCTTTTACGTGCCACTCATATCACATTCAATTCCTTGCACCAGTGGGAAAAATATGGCGCGCAAGCCATAGCTGCGGGTGTGTCGCCCGGATTGCGTGTTAATCCGCAATGTTCTGTTATAGATACAGAAATATATAATCCGGCACTTCCCGGTTCGCGTTTCGGAGTGACTTCCGAACAGCTTGGCGGGGTATTGCCTGAGGGTATAGAAGGTTTACATTTCCATGCCTTGTGCGAAAGTTCATCCTACGACTTGGAAAAAGTGCTTGGAGCTTTTGAAGCGCAGTTCGGACAATATTTCAAGCAGATTAAATGGGTGAATTTTGGCGGCGGACACCTTATGACACGTGAAGGCTATGATGTGGAGCATCTGATAAGCCTGTTGAAGGGTTTTCGCAGTCGTTATCCGTGGCTTAAGGTTGTGATGGAGCCGGGAAGCGCATTTACATGGCGTACAGGCGACCTTATAACAAGTGTGCTGGATGTGGTTGAGAACCAAGGAGTGAAGACGGCCATTATAGATGCTTCTTTTGCATGTCACATGCCTGATTGCCTTGAGATGCCTTATCAGCCGGCTATCACCGAGAGTGTGGATGAGCGGGACGGGTTGCCAAAATACAGACTTGGAGGTAATTCATGTCTGAGTGGTGACTATGTGGGCGACTGGTGGTTTGAAAAGCCGTTGAAGGAGGGCGACCGTCTGACTTTGGAGGATATGAACCATTACACCACAGTAAAGACTAATATGTTTAACGGCATTCAGCATCCGGCTATCGTGTTCTGTGACAGCCGTGGAGAATGTAGTTACTTGCGGCAGTTTGATTATCAGGATTATAAAAACCGTATGAGCTGATGGATAAACCGAGATTTTCAATTATAGTGCCTGTCTATAATCGTATAGACGAAGTGCGTGATCTCATGGCGAGTCTTGACAAGCAATCGCTGAAAAATTTTGAGGCGATATTTGTCGAGGATGGCTCAACGCTGCCGTGCGAGGAGGTACTTGCGGAATTTCCAAATGTGAATGCCCGGTATTTCTATAAAGAGAATGAGGGGAGGTCTATAGCTCGTAATTATGGTATCGAACGGGCGGAAGGTGACTATTTCATTTTCTTTGACAGCGATTGTGTTATCCCTCCGGATTATTTTAAGATACTAACCGCTGAGTTAGATAAAAATCCGACTGACTGTTTCGGCGGTCCCGATGCCGCACATGAGTCATTTTCCGACACTCAGAAAGCTATAAACTATTCTATGACCTCTTTCCTGACCACAGGCGGTATACGTGGTGGAAAAGTAAGCCTTGAAAAGTTTGTCCCGAGGACTTTCAATATGGGTTTCTCCCGTGACGTATATAATAAGGTGGGAGGATTCCGGGAAATGTTTTCGGAGGATATAGATATGTCTACGAGAATACGTAATGCCGGGTTCAGCCTGTCGCTGATCCATCCGGCGTTTGTATACCACAAAAGGAGAGTGGATTTTAAGAAGTTTTTGCGTCAGGTATATGTGTTCGGCATGTCGCGCATAACATTGAAACTTCTTTATCCCGGTTCGCTGAAGCTTGTACACGCACTCCCGGCACTTGCCGTTATAATAGGTGCTATTTTGGTTATATGCGGAATATTCATCTCACCGTGGTTCCTGCTCCCCATCGGAGTGTATCTGTTGGCTGTGTTTATAATGGCATGGATTTCCACCAAGTCATTTGTGATAGCACTGAAAGCGATACCTGCAAGTGTGATACAGATTGTCGGGTACGGATGCGGCTTTATAAAAGCCTATTTCCTGAAAATATTTTTACGCAGAGGCAGAGATGTGGATGAGGAGATAATGCTGCGAAAAGGGAAATAGCAGCTTCTCCAAATCTCTGAACCACACAATCACACAATACTATCTATAATTCAACTATATAATTTATGAACCAATCACCATTCACGTCAATTCGTGTCCATGATCTTGGAGATGATGAGAAACCTCGTGAAAAAGCTCTGACGTACGGAATACGGGCTTTAAGCGATGCCGAGCTTTTGGCTATAATATTCGGAGGAGGACTTCCGGGCATGTCGGTAGTGGATATGGCAAGGAAGATTCTTTATGACTGCGATAACCGGGTGGATAATCTCGCACGGCTAAGCATGAATGAACTCATGAGCAAATATAAGGGTGTGGGACAAGCTAAAGCTGTCAGTCTTGCCGCCGCTTTTGAACTCGGACGGCGTAACAATGAACAAGCCGCTGCCAATGTCCAGCCGGTCATACGGTCGAGCGCAGATGTGGTGTCACTTATGCGACCGATACTTGAACAGCTTGAATATGAGGAGTTCTGGACACTTATGTTGAACCGTAGCAACAGAGTGATGTATAAACGGTGTATATCGCAGGGTGGGGTAGCGTCCACCGTTGTAGATGTAAAATTACTGTTGAAAAGGGCTATCGATTGCCTTGCGCAGGGTATAATATTGGTCCATAACCATCCATCGGGAAACAATCGACCGAGTGCCGAGGATGACCGGCTTACAAAGCAGATTAAGGACGGGGCTACATATTTAGGTATAAAAGTCCTCGATCATGTGATTATAGCATGTAATGACAGTTATTCCTATAATGACGAGGGTAGGCTATGAACCCAAAATACAGGAAAAGTGTTTTTAACATACAGGATTATTCATTTAATGTTATGCTAAAGTCCAAACTATTATGAAGAAATTTGTTGATTCGATCATCGAGACTATTGGTGGTACACCTTTGGTGCGTCTTAACGGCTATGACAAGGCTGTGGGAACGCAAGGTGAGATTTATGCTAAAATAGAATTTTTTAATCCCGGCGGCTCTGTCAAGGACCGTGTGGCTCTGAATATGATACTTACCGCTGAAAAGGAGGGTGTGCTATCCACGGGAGGAACAATCATTGAACCGACAAGCGGTAACACAGGTGTCGGTCTCGCTTTGGTGGGTGCGGCACGAGGATATAAGGTTATACTCACGATGCCTGAGACCATGAGCATAGAGCGACGGAAACTGTTGGCTGCGCTCGGAGCTGAAATAGTGCTGACACCGGGGGGCGCAGGTATGAAAGGGGCTATTTCTGAAGCTGAGAAATTGCAAAAAGATATTCCGGGTTCTGTGATTTTAGGGCAGTTTGTTAATCCGGCAAATCCGCAGGCTCATTATATGACTACCGCTCCTGAGATATGGAATGCATTGGATGGAAAAATCGACTTCTTCGTGGCTGGTGTGGGCACCGGAGGGACAATCAGTGGCATAGGTAAGTATCTTAAAGAAAGAAATCCCGAAATTAAAGTAATAGCTGTTGAGCCGAAAGATTCTCCGGTTCTTAGCGGCGGTGCGCCGGGTGCGCACAAATTGCAAGGTATTGGTGCAGGATTTGTGCCTCAGACCTACAATGGCGGAGTGGTTGACAGGGTAATTATTGTTGAGACAGAAGAAGCTTTTAATGCTACACGCCGTTTGGCGAAAACCGAAGGCATACTCGTGGGTATATCTTCCGGAGCAGCCCTTCATGCGGCTACATCCATAGCTAAAGCACCCGAAAACAGAGGTAAAAATATCGTTGTGCTCCTCCCTGACACCGGCGAGCGTTATCTCTCAACGACTCTTTTTGAGTAAATATGCTTTGTTAAGTCTCCGGATATATTAAAAGGTGTTGTTATAGAAGCTATTTGCCTTCGAATGCTCCATGGGAGCATCACTACATTAATAATAAGGATGCTAACAAGGGGCTGTGTCAAAATAGGCGCAGCCTCTTTTTTGATAATCTGCTGAAAAACA
>ERZ777011.678-NODE-678-length-48671-cov-4.457627_pt1 | contig 48671 bp, 71 predicted proteins | sample MGYA00374964_ERZ777011 | MGnify/ENA primary metagenome ERZ777011 (study PRJEB29310, sample SAMD00008975) | mouse gut metagenome | study: EMG produced TPA metagenomics assembly of the Metagenome analysis of fecal microbiota from mouse which was promoted...
GGCCATCTCGCCCCCCAGGGCGTCCAGCTCCCGGACCAGGTGGCCCTTGCCGGTGCCGCCGATGGCGGGATTGCAGGGCATGTTGCCCACCGCGTCCAGGTTGATGGTAAAGCAGATGGTCCGCTTGCCCATGCGGGCGGCGGCCAGGGCGGCCTCGATGCCGGCGTGGCCCGCGCCAATCACCGCGATATCGTATTGTCCGGCGGAAAATTCTCTCATGGGCGGTTCCCTTTTTCGTCTGGTATGGGGAGTATCCTTTGGTGATGGTATAGTATACCACAGCTTTTCGGAAAAAGAAAGGCCCGGATCACGGATTCTATTCCCGTGGAGGCAGGCTTTTATGACGAGCTCATGGGTTATCCGCTCTTTTCTCGGCTCCGTGACTTCCTCCGGGCCAGATTGACAAGGAATCCCGCCGCTGATATAATACTTACACAGATTCAATCCCCCAGAAGGGGGGAGCCGCTGCCCCAGGCCGGCGGCTGTCTGCAAAACAGGATCAGTGGGCAGAGGACCGCCCCTCTGCCTCCCACTATCACCGGAACACCCGGTCTGTCAAGGGGCTCTGCCCCGCCGGAGGAGGCTCGCCATGGATACCCTCGATTTTCTCCCTGTCAGTCAGGAGGACATGCACCAGCGGGGCTGGTGGTACTACGACTTCCTGGTGGTCACCGCCGACGCCTACGTGGACCACCCCAGCTTCGGCACGGCCATCATCGCCCGCTGTCTGGAGGCGGACGGCCACCGGGTGGCCGTGCTGGCACAGCCGGACTGGCACAGCGCGGAGGCCTTCCTGGCCATGGGCAAGCCCCGCTATGGCGTGCTCATCGGCGGCGGAAACATCGACTCCATGGTGGCCCACTACACCGCCGCCAGGAAGCGCCGCTCCGCCGACGCCTACAGCCCCGGAAACCGGATGGGCCTGCGGCCGGACCGGCCCACCATCGTCTACGCCAACCGGGCCCGGGAGGCCTTCCCCGGCACGCCGGTGGTCATCGGCGGGCTGGAGGCCAGCCTGCGCCGCTTCGCCCACTACGACTACTGGGACGACAGCGTGCGCCGCTCCATTCTCTTTGACGCCGGCGCGGACCTGCTGGTCTACGGCATGGGGGAGCGGGCCACCCGGGAGATCGCCCGGCGGCTGGCCGGCGGCGAGCGGGTGGAGGCGATAACGGACGTCCGGGGCACGGCCTACGCGGCCAGGGACCCGGCGCCCGGTCCCCACGGCCTGCCGGCGGTTCCCGTACCCTCCTATGAAGCGGTGTGCGCCAGCAAACGGGACTACGCCCTGGCCACCAGAACAGAGTACGAGGAGCACGACGCCGTCCGGGGCAGGACCATCCTCCAGCCCCACGGGGAGCGGACCCTGGTGGTCAATCCCCCCGCCCTGCCCCTGCGCCAAGAGGAGCTGGATTGGGTATACGCCCTGCCCTACGCCAGGGAGGTCCACCCCATGTACGAGGCCCTGGGGGGCGTGGCCGCCATTGAGGAGGTCCGCTTCTCCGTCACCCACAACCGGGGCTGCTTCGGCGGGTGCAATTTCTGCTCCCTGGCCTTCCACCAGGGGCGAATGATTACCTCCCGCAGCCACGAGAGCGTGGTGCGGGAGGTGGAGATCTTCACCAGAGACCCCAAGTTCAAGGGCTACGTCCACGACGTGGGGGGCCCCTCGGCCAACTTCCGCCACCCCAGCTGCAAGAGCCAGCTGAAAAACGGCATGTGCAAAAACCGCTCCTGCCTGGCCCCCACCCCCTGTAAAAACCTGGACCCCAGCCACGCCGACTACCTGGCCCTGCTCCGGAAGGTGCGGGCCGTGCCGGGGGTGAAGAAGGTGTTCATCCGCAGCGGCATCCGCTACGACTATATGCTCTCGGAGAAGAACGGCGAGTTCTTCTCCCAGCTGGTGAAGCACCACGTGTCCGGCCAGCTGAAGGTGGCCCCGGAGCACTGCTCGGCCCGGGTGCTGGACTACATGGGTAAGCCCCACTTTGATGTGTACGAGCGGTTCCGGGACAAATACCAGCGCCTCAACCAGCGCTACGGTCTGGAGCAGTATCTGGTGCCCTACCTGATGAGCAGCCACCCGGGCTGCACGCTGAACGACGCGGTGGATCTGGCGGTGTTTCTCAACAGGACCGGCCGTCAGCCGGAGCAGGTCCAGGACTTCTACCCCACCCCGGGGACCCTGTCCACCTGCATGTGGTACACGGAGCTGGACCCCCGGACCATGGAGCCGGTGTACGTGGCCAAGAGCCCCCACGACAAGGCTCTTCAGCGGGCGCTTTTGCAGTGGAAGCGGCCGGAAAAGCGCCGTCTGGTGGTGGAGGCCCTCCACCGGGCGGGGCGGACGGACCTGATCGGCTTTGGCAGGGACTGTCTGGTGCGGCCCCTGGGGGAGGCTAGAGCGCCGGCGCAGCGGGAGAGCCGCGCCCGCCCCGCCAAGGGGGCGAAGCCGCCCGCCAGGGGAGCGGAAAAGTCCGGGGCCAGGGGCCGTCAGGGCCGGGGCAGAAAAAAATAAGGAAAACGGGGAACAGCAAAAATATTGTTTGCAATTTAACAATATATCTGGTAGGATAGGGGACGGAATCATTTCAGAAACAGGAGGTCTTCCTCATATGAAAAAATTAGTGGTCAGCAAAGAGAATCCCTGCATGGCGTGCCTGAGCTGTGTGCGGGCCTGCTCCGAGGCGTTCTACAAGACGTTTGACCCCGAGCTGAGCTGTATCCGCATCACCGCCAAGCCCGACGGCGAGCCCAAGGTCAACAACTGCATTATGTGCGGCAAGTGCGCCCGCACCTGCCCTGAGGGCGCTATCTCCCAGAACGCCAAGGGCGTGTACATGGTCGACAAGAAGAAGTGCGTGGGTTGCGGCAAGTGCGTGGAGGCCTGTCCCATGCACGTGATGGTCCTGGCCCCGGGGGCGGACAAGGTCAGCAAGTGCATCGCCTGCGGCATCTGCGCCAAGGCCTGCCCCATGGGCATCCTGGCGGTGGAGGAGAAATAAGAGGGTTCTACATAGGGGGGAGGGCCTGACCCTCCCCCGCCATGGAAGGACGGCAGGATGGGATTTCCTCGGAAAAGGGGACAGGGCCGGTTGACAACCGGCCTCTGGTTGGGTATAATAGTCATGTTCGCGGATAAGTGCATATGCCCCCGTAGCTCAGCAGGATAGAGCGTTCGCCTCCTAAGCGAAAGGCCATGCGTTCGAATCGCATCGGGGGTGCCAAGCTGTAAAGGCTGATGGATCATAGGGATCACGCCGGTGTGATGGAATGGTAGACGTAGCGGATTCAAAATCCGCCGCTGGCAACAGCGTGTGGGTTCGAGTCCCACCACCGGCACCACGATAGAAAATCCCGCAACATCAACAGTTGCGGGATTTTCTCTTTATTTGCAACGGTTTGTGCTGTTTCATTTATTTTACGCACAGCAAAAAAGCAAGACTATGGATTTCATTGTTTTGAGCATGGGAAACATTTTTTACACATGGAATTTCACACAAGGAAGTGCGCCCCGGCCATGCTGGGGCGCACTTCCTCTACTTCTTTGCGATACATCTGTAGTACCGCTCCAGCTTGTCCGGCTGTGCGTCCTTGTCATCCAGGAACGCCCTGGCCATGTAGGCATAGAAGTCCACGCTGTTTGCGTTGACCCTCTCCGCGGCCTTGCAGTAGTCGGAGCACATCATGTTCATCGTGACGTAGAACGCCAGCGGATCGCAGTCAATCCCCCGCTGCTTGCGGGCCTGCTCCGTCTGCTCCATGGACCAGTGGGGGCCGGTGGTGCCGTCCTCGTTCTGCATGCGGCCGGTCCACTCCAGGGCGGTCTCCTTCGTGAGCGCCTTGTGTTCCGAGGCGTGGGCGCTGCGGTCCTCCGGCTTCATATCCTCCTCGCAGAGCATATGCAGGGCCTTATAGGCGTCCCGATACACAGCAAGCCGCTCGGCAATTGCCGGGTTCATCTTCTGGCTGCCCAGCTTCTCCATCGTTTCCCACAGGATGCACTTGTTTTTCTCAATCTGATGGTGCATAATCAGTCACCTCCTCCAATCTCCTCCCGCAGCTCCGACAGCATGGCAATCAACTGCTGCTGCCGCTGATCGTATGCGGTCTGCCTCTTCTCCTGCCGTGCGTTGGAATATACATTCCAAAGCCCGAAGCAGAAGTTAGCCAGGATGACGATGATCCCCAGTGGCTCCGGCAGATTGTTCTGCGGGTTCCTTTGCACGGTCCATCACCTTCTTCGCCCGATCGATGGCGGCGGCCCCCACCTTGTTCCCCAGCTCCCGGCCCTGGGCGGTGAAAGCCATCGCGCCCAGGGCGAAGCCCAGCAGTACGCCGCCCATCAGATGCGCTCCACCACAACGGCCACGTTGGAGACGGTGGCGGCCGCGCCGGAGAGCACCAGGGTCAGGGCGGAATCATCGCCGCAGCAGAACTCCCGCACCAGGGCCGCGATAGACAGGTTGACAGGGTTCCCGGCAGTGGACACAGCGGCGGAAGCAGTCGCCCCGGGGACGGCTACGTTGTTGCGGAACAGAGAGACGGTAACGGTCCCGGCGGCGGTGGGCGCGGCGGTGACGGAGGCCTTGACGTCGTAATATCCCGCGTCATCACACCCGTTAATGGTGATGCTGTTCCCGTTCTGGTTGAGGTTGCAGCCATAGCGGCGGATCGTGGAGCCCAGGGCCAGCGTGCCGCCTACAGCAACGGTCTGGGCATTGGTATTGGCGGTGAAAATTGCGGATTTACAGCTCATAATCTTTCTCCTTTCTAAGCAGAGGGCGGGGCCAATGGCCCCGCCCAAATTCCCGGCCAGCAGGGCCTAGCATCAGATGTCGCGGTTTCTGCCGAAGCAGTTGCCGCAGTCATTGCGGAACAGCGCGGGGACCAGCTGCCCGTTGCAGGTAGCCGCCACGCCGGAGAGCCGGGGCTGCTTGAGCATGTCGCACTCAATGCTGTCCAACCGGCGGTTGAACTCGCAGCAGCAGTCATAGAACTGTTTCTCAATGGCACCAAACTTGGCATCATTGTGAATCTGCGTTTCAAGCTGTGCAATCCTCGCATCCTTTGCCATTCCGCCAAGCTTCAGATCGAAGATTTTTTCGGCCTGCTGCGCCTCGTAGATGCGGCTGGCCTGACCCATCACCGCATCCCGGCTGTCCCGAATGGCAAGGCGGGTGGTCTCGCCCTGCTGCTCGGTCAGGTACTGGGTGCGGGCGCTGTCGATGATCTCCCGCTTCTCCACCTCGCAGTTGGACACGCGGTTACAGCCATCGTAGGCGCAGCTGCCGCGATTGCCCCAGCCATTACCGAAGCCGCCGCCGAAGATGGCCCAGATCACCAGGATGACGAACAGCACGCCAATCCAACTCATGCCGCTCTTGGATTCCTCCATTTGCCTCACTCCCTTTGTTTATAAATTATTCCAACGGCTATTTCAGCCGGGGGAATCTGCTTGTGCCCTGTCGGGCGTTCTGAGGGGGCTGGAAGGGCGCGGAACTGCCGCCCAGCATTCTCTCTGCGTCAGCCTTCAGCGCCTCAGGAGTGGTGCCCAGAAGCCCGCAGACGGCCCGGCCTTGCATTGTGCTGCCGTACTTGCGGTAAATGTCCTCTACCATCTGCCGGTTCAGGCCAAGCTTCTGGGCGGTGGCGCTGACGCCGTCAAGGCTGTTCGCCGTCCCGTTGATTGCCTCCTGCGCCTTTTCCACCGCTCCGTTTAGGTTCGCGCTGGGAAACATCCTGCCCACAGCTGCAAGCACATTGTCCAGATTCACGGCTCCTCAACTCCTTTACCTCGTTTGACAGGCCAGCGATAATGCCGGACATCTCCAGCATGGACTTCTGCATCTCCGCCATCAGCTCCTCCTGGGATTTGGGCGGGACGATGACCCCCAGCTCCACCAGCTTGTTGTAGTACTCCGTGGTGGTCTGCTCCAGCTCGCTGTAAGCGGACAGGGTCTTGCCGATCAGCTGCCGATTCCCAGCGTAGTCGGTCTGATAGATGTCCGTGCCGTCCACCACACAGGCGAGCATGTTGGATGCGGAAAATCCGGAAAACGCAAATTGATCCATCGTTGCCGCTCCTTTCTTCTTTGTGCACCCTATTATCCCATAAAACAATCCCCGCTGGGCTGTGTTCCAGCGGGGATTTGGTGAAAATATGTGAAATTGTGTGAAAATGTGCTGCTTGGTACGCTCGCGCTCCTTTGCGAAGATGATAACATTCTCCAAAAATCCCCGCCGTCTCACATCGAGACAGCGGGGTGGGGAGCATCAAACCTCCTTGAAATTCCCCGGGAGGTCTGATATAATCAGATTTACCAAACCTCCGGGTGTTGGTGAGTGGAAACAGTCTGTTACTTGTCGAGGGTCACAGGCTGTTTCCATTTTTCCCACGTCCTCTTTAACCTTTTGAATGCCTAGTCTAATTACATCACTTTTTGTTTTGTCTAGAGCAGAACAACAGAAGTTCAAATCTGCTATTAGTTTTTCATCCGCTCTAATTTTCAACTGGATATTCTTGAGGTTCTCAGACGCAGGTCTCCCCGTACGAGGGCTCACTTAATCGCCTCCTTTCTGTGTACACGTTTACTATGTGTGTGTACACAGAAAGTCAAGGGGTTTTCTAAAAAATTTTCTCTTGCATATACTATAGAGGCTGTGGTATAATGAGCACAGCCAAAGATTGAGTACAGGCCATGCACGAACCCCCAGGGAGCTGCCACTCCCTGGGGGTTCATTTTGGGCTTACCGCCCCTTGCGCTTGCTGTCAAACCACTTGCTTATGTAGGAGCCAACTACACTTGCCACAACAGCCAGCAAAAAATTGAGTACTTCGGCCATGCCCATTCACCTCCTTCCCATTACAGGGCCGGAGTGGGGCGGCAAGCGGATTATACCATAATCCGCCAAAGTCCGCAAGCGGCTATTTCCCGAACAGCTTTTCCGCCGCCCGCTGGACCTTGCGCAAAATCTGCGGCATCCGCTTGGATATAGTGGACCTGTCACAACCCAGCTCAGCGGCAATGTCGATTTGGGGCATCTGCCTAATAAGGTATCTTTTGGCGATCTCCGTATCGTCAATGCCCAGATTTGCCTCGTAGATTGCCTGCTCCAGATCGGAGCGCAGCAGCTCGTCCAAGGCGGCGGGAAGTTTCGCTCTTGCGTGCATTTGCAATCACACTCCCTGGCGGATTTATCTTTACTTCTCCATAGCCCTCTTAATCATAAGCAGGATCTGATACCGATTGGGGAGCTGCATAAGGTTCTTCCCATCAGTGATATCCAATTCGAGGGCTTCGTCAACCTCTTTCTGGGTGTCCTTGGGTACGCTTTGCGTCTTCAGATAATCCTGGAGCGCGTCATAGATTTCCTTTCCGGTCATAATGTCCTCCTTCTCTTCCTGCTCAAGCTGAGGCCGCACGGCCCCGATGATGTACTTGCTGGGGCGATTCTTCCGGCAGACCATGCCGCCGTTGGACTGACTGCCCGCCTCGCTGGTGTTGCCCTCAATTGCCTGTACGCCATATCCCGGGATGACCTGCTCCACAATGCCGCAGTGCTCCGTTGTGCGCTTTTTGCCGGAGAAATCGTAGATCACCACGTCACACGGCTGGAAGTCCCTGGTCACCCAGGTCCCGAACTGCTTTGCCGCGTTCATCAGCGTGCCGCAGGAGGCGGTCCTGGCGGGCAGAGGCACATGGGCCTGGTCAAAGCACCACTGGACGAATACCATGCACCAGGGATAGGCCTTACCGGATACCTCCCGGCCATAGTACCAGGTGTTGTACCGGCAGCTGTTGCTGTCCGGCGGGCACTCGCAGACGCCGGTCTGCCGCCGGGTGATGGTCAGGAGCTCGTTAGCCGTTCCCATTCTCCACCTCCGGCAGGCCCGCCACGCTGGTGAGCAGGCTCAGCAGCCCGGCCAGCACCGCAGCGGAGACCGTCACCCGCCAGTCCACGGCGGAGAGGACGGTGGATGCGCCGATGGTGGCCACCGCTGTCTGCGCCATTGTCTTCACGGCCCGCACCCCGGCGCACCGCAGCCACTTCTTCATGTAGTTGTTCATATGTACCTCCTTGTTATTTCAGCCCCGGCATACCGGCGGCAACCCACGCTACAACCGCCAGCGCAAAGGCATAAATCAACTTGTCCACCAGGCCGTCCCACCGCTTAGCAGGCTTCTCCGCCAGTGCGTTCGCAGTTTCGGTGAGTGCGTCCAGCTTTTCATCCATGCCGTCCAGCTTGGTTCTGAGCGCGGACCCGCTCTGTTCCAGGGCCCCGATCCGATCAAACATCTGCCTGTGCGTATCTGTGGAATTTCCCCGGTAACGGTCAAACTCCCGCTCCAACGCCTCCACCCGGACAGACACCGGGCAATCGTTGGGACTGCAAATCTCCGGCATATCTTACGCCTCCTTGTTGTTGATAATTTCCTCCATTTCCACCTCCGTCAGCCTGCCTGCGGCCACCAGAGCCTCCAGGCGGGACTTGTCCCATAGGCGGGGGTAGTAGGCTTTCGCCATCTCATACACGCTCATAAGCTCACCCCCTGCATAGCGGCCAGGAAGTCCACATCCGCCCGCAGCTGTTCCTGGGGACTGGGCGGCGGCTCCGGGATGGCGGCCCGGTCAGCGGCGATCTCCTCCTCGGTGCGGGGGATGGCCTGCTCACCGTCCCACTTGTACAGCGGGATGCCGTCCATGGTGTAAAGGGGGGGATTCTCCTCGCCGCCTGGGAAGAGCCGGAACTGGTATCCGCCCTCCTCGTTGATGCAGATTGCCCCAGCTGTATCGCGGTCAGGGAGTGGGCCATCGCTCCAGCCGGAGGTGATGCGGCCTTGGTTGTCGGTAGTAATATAGTGTCTATTTAGATAGTCAATCATAGTATCCTACCCCCTTACAAGTCAGAACTAAGTGAGCAATCCAAAAACTGAACAACCCCACTCCCTGAGAAAGATTCATTTAGCTGTATGATTACACCACTATTTTTTGTGAACTCAGCTCTTACTATGGAAGCATTTATGGGAAGTCCACCACCATCTACAATCCCACCGTGACACAAAAAAAGCGGAGTTGCCCTCATATCCGGGTACGTTAAGTATGGGGAAATATATGCAGTCGATATCCCGCCCGTATTGGCTACAATCCGGTCAAAACGCCTATAGTACCTCTGACACTTGGCCAGCTCCAGCGCGGGATCAGGCGGCGGATCGTTGAGCACCCAGGTGCCGGACGCATCCTTGTGTGCCAGGGTCTGGACGGGGCCTAGCTCCAGCTTGACAGCAATAATTTCACTATTGGCTTTTCCACAAATGGATACACGAGGGATAGAAATGTTGGCATCTGGTGATATTGTGAAAGAGCCAGATGATAAAGGTCCAGTTCCTTCAAAAACATAATCGTGATTATTATCAACATAGACACTAATGTAACTCACTCCGTTTGTCGAGAGAACCGAAAGCGTATATGCGATATCTGCACGTATTTCTTTTGATTCCATCGGCTGAAATAGCCATTTTCCTTCCGACAGTAAAATCCCGTCATCTGCGATAGACAATTGTCCGTCCGCAGACCACAATTTCCAACGGTCAATCGTGTATCTTGCTCCTGTATACTCCTTCTGCCCCCTCTGATTGATCGGGTCTGCGAGATACCAGTTATCCAGCAGATTGTCGTTGTTCCTTATCCCTACAACCGCCCGAAATTCCTCCTCCGTGCCGCTGAATCCGCCCTCCACGGCGTACTGGTAGGCGCTTTTCCCAGCCGGCCCAGGCAGGCCAACGCCGGCGATCTTTTGCCGGTTGCCATTGGTGTCTCTTACATAAATTGACATTTATTTTACATCCTCAATCTGTTATAGGTCCGCAGTTGCTTCGTAATAGAGAGTAATCAAGCTTTCAGGCATAGACCCGGTAATTTCGAGGCACCGTGCGCCCTCTTGGTTGACATTGCTATTGTCAGGCAATCTACCAGTCACATTAGGCCAATTGCCTCCCGCCCATAAGTTGCCTAATTTCCCAGCGCTTTCTGGGATAAACTCCGGACTAGAGTAGATTGTAACTTTGGGTCTGATGCGCATAGGTACTGGAAATTTAAGGTTCATGGCGATCAAGTTCCCATTTCTCAGATCCGGATTTACGACATGTCCCAGCTTACTCCTTACATAATATCTCTGGCACTTGGCCAGCTCCAGCGCGGGATCAGGCGGCGGATCGTTGAGCACCCAGGTGCCGGATGCGTCCTGGTGGGCCAGGGTCTGCATGGGGCCAAGCTCGAGTTTGGCGGCGCGGATATAAGTTTCGCCCGACATCTCATAATTATGTCCTAAAATTGGAAAGTGCGTACTACTCAGATTTGTTCCCGCAGGTATTGTATAGGTAAATAGTGCGACTATCCAATTATTAGGGGAACTTGGACATTCTACTGTATCAATACCAAAGTAGCCTAATCCAAGGGTACCCTTGTAAAGTGCAGACAAGGTTACAATGGTATCCTCTGGAGCAATCCAATTTAATTTCTGACACAAAACCGGAACTCCCCCGGAAAGCTGAATACATTTATTTGTTTGGTCAATCTGTAAAATATTCTCTTGAAATAAACAGAACCACCGATCAATTCCGTATATCGCACCGGAGTAGCTTTCTTGCCCCCGCTGATTGATTGGCTTACGAAAGTCCGCATTATGCAGCAGATTGAGATTACTCGCCCTTTCCACGTCCACCTTGACCGCGCTCAGCCGATCCAGCGCCCCCTGCACCGTCTCCGCCTCCAGCCCGCTGGCTGCACCGTCATAGGACACCTGCGCGGCGCTCACAGCAGTCTCGTCATCCGCCGTAAACTCGAAGGCATGCGGCCCCTCCCCCAGGCTCTCCTCCATCTCGATCTCCCCGCCGCCGGCCACCGTCACTGCATTCTGCGGGACGGGCGGATCCTGGGGGACAGCCTTCCCCTCAGCGTTGAACCCCACCACCTGACCTGATTTGCCATCCAGCTTATCCTGCTTTTGGCCCAGAAGATCAATCAGATCGTTGTGGTCCTTCGCCGTAAAGTTTCTGCCGACGGGCTCGCCCGCCATCCAGGTTCTGGCCTCTCCCTCCACGCCTCGCTGGCAGCCGGAGAGGGCGTCTGCCGTCTTGGCGGCGTAGAAGATGGTTTCTCCCGTCTCATCCGTCCCGATAGTGGCGAGGTTCGGTCCGTCCGGAAAACAGGACACGTCTGCCACCGGAATAATCGTATCCGCCGCGCCAATGTTGTCCGCCAGCACGGTCTGAGGCGAAAAGGCGATGCCGGGATAAAGCGTCGTACTCATAGCAAATTCTCCTTTTTATACCGTCATATCTCCACGGGATTGGACAAAGCCCTGGACCATCAGGTCTAGGGAGATGTAAGCCAGATCATCTGGCCGCACCTCCAGGGACAGCCAGCTCCCCCGGGGGATCCTCCTGTCCTTGTCCAGCAAATAGCCGGTGATGTCCAACTCCGCCGTGCCCCCGGAGAAGTCCGCCTTCTTCACCCCGTTTACATACAGAGCAAACGCCTTCGGGTTTCCAAACCGGAAGATGCCCGGTGTGATGCTGTGGGAGTGGGCGGGGACGGTCACCTTGTGGGAGTGTCCCCGGATGGTGATGGTGTGCCGGTGATTTGGAATGGACACCTCATGGGTGTGGCTGGGGATCCGCACATCGTGGGTGTGACTGGGGATAGATACATTGTGGGTGTGACTGGGGATAGAGATGCTGTGGATGTGGCTGGGAATTTCCACGCGGTGCGTGTGGTCCTGAAAGGTCACCCGGTGTTGATGGGAGCGGACATAGCGGAATCTATGCCCATGCTTGTCCGATCCTCCCAGCTCCGTCTGTCCATAGTCATACACCACGTTGATGCCGCTGGTTCCTGTATCCGTGGTGGACCCGCCGCCCCCCTCGGAGGTGGTGGAGGCCCCGCCGCCTGACGAGCTGGTGGTCTGGCTGCCGCCGCCGGAGGAGCTGGTGGTCTGACTGCCGCCTCCAGCTGAACTGGTGGCCTGGCTCCCCCCTCCGGAGGAGCTGGTGGTCCTGGTGGCCCCGCCGTCGGAGCTGGTGCGGGTCTCGTCGTCCGTAGTGGAGGAGGTGACCACCTTTGCCGCGTCGCTCTCCGTACTCTTGGAGTAGGCCCGGAAACGGCCTATGCGGATCTTCACCAGGACCTTGTTGATGATCCGCATCTCCTCCGGGATGAAGAAATCCATCACCGCGCCGGAGGCGCTGTCGCAGTTGGCCTGAAGGGCCTGACTGTAGATCTGCGTGGCCCCCTGGGCGTAGGTCTCCTCAATCCGCTGACGGTCCGCCAGGTCCGCCACGGAGGACGCGATCGATGTCTCCCGGTTGGCCACCACAAGGGAGGAGAGCGCCGCGTCCTCGTGGTTCCTCGTGATCTCCGTAATGAAGGTGTCCACAGGCTCCCCGTTCTCCGGGTCCATGATCCGGACCCGCTTCCCGACGGCGGCCCGGTCAAAGTCGGAGGAAGTCATCTCCTGAAAACCGATCTCATAGGAGACCATGGGCTCCTGTAATTCCCGGAGCATGGCCTCCGCCGCGGCCTTGAGGGAGGCTGGGTCCTCATAGCGCCGGTCCACCCAGACCCGTTCAATGATACCGTACTTGTCTGTGATGGACCTGGGGCTCTGAAGGTAGGGTACGCCGCTGTTGACGGAGCGGATGTCCAGCTGATTGACCCCCTCGCCGTAGCCCAAAGGATAGAGCCTGGTGGCGATGCTCTGTGGGTCCCGCCCCCGCTGGTAGCTGGTCATGTTGTGCCGCCGCCGGATATACATCTCCGGCCGGCCGGACGTATCCAGCCGCTTCAGGGACAGCCGCTAGGGGTAGACCGCCGTATTTGTCACCCACATGTATGGGCCCGCCAGGGGGGCGGCGATGGAGAAGAGGGCGGAAAGCAGGGATTCCTGCTCCCAGCCGTACTCGAACTGGTTCCGGTAGTCGCAGGCCTCCAACACCCAGTTCCGCACCAGCTGGTGGTCCAGCACGTACCGGATCACGTCCGCCGTATAGGTCCCCAGGTTGCCCACCACGTGGTAGCCGTACAGGATATTGTCAATGAGGGTGGCCAGCACGTGCTCGCACTGATAGGCGACGCTGCCGGTCTCGTCCATGTACAAGGTCTCCGGCATGATCCGGTAGAGCTCCCCGCCGTTGTGGCGCACATAGTGGAAGGGCTTGCAGAAGCGGTTTTTCGGATCGCTGTACGGCAGGGAGAAATAGAGATACCAGACTGCGTTGATCCGCTGCTGTTCGGATACAGCGTGGGCGTTTTCCGCAATGGCCACCCGCCGCCGGGCTCTGTCAAAAATCTCAATCATAGGTAGTGCTCCGTGTAGATGAGCTGTCCCTCCAGCCGCCCGCCGCTGGCGCTCTCCACCACCAGACGCAGAAGGCTGCGGGAAATGTTGATCCAGTCCCCGGACTGGGTGTGCAGGGCGTTCTCCCCGTTGAGCAGGACGGAGAACAGCTCGCTGTCAATGCGCAGCTCCCCGCCTGGCGGGATGGTGAGCTGAAGGGTGGTCCGCTCCGTGGTCTGGGAGGTGGCCTCCAGCATGGATGTCAGCACCTCCGAGGCCAGCAGCGCCCCGGGTATGTTCTTGCTCCCGGCCGTCTCCGATGTCAGGCTGTCCGGCAGCTCCAGCCGGGTGGGGAGGTTCTTGGAGCCGTGGACCGCCGCCGCCAGCGCGTCCCCGGAATTCAGCGCGGCGGGGGTGTTCTTGCAGCCCCTGACGGCGGCGGTAAGCGCCCCGGCAAAGGCCGCTTCCGTCACCACGTCCGCCGACATGCTCGCCGCCGCCGTCAGGCTGTCCTTCTCGGTGAAGGACGCGATGACAGAGACAGTCCCCCGGGCGGAGCCCTGTAGGGCCTCCGCGTACCGCTCCCGGACAAAGACGGGCACCGCCGCCCCGGCCAGCGCACCCAGGGCCTCGGAGAAGGTCTCCGCAATGCCGGTCTCCCGCTCCTCCCGGTTTACTGAGTAGCGGAGCCGGCTGTATCGCCGCTCGCCGGTCATCAGTTGATCCCCACCTCAACGGCCCCCTCGGCAATGGTGGGCATGTAGCCCCGCTTGAGGTCCACCGTCTCCGTCAGGGCCTTGATGTACACAGGGTCCCCGGAGGATGCGGCGGAGTAGAGGGCGGAGTGGGTCCAGGTGCCCCAGGCAGTGGAGGGCCGGGGAAAGGACGCTGCGGCGGCGTTCCGCGCGATGATCTGGCCGGAGGGCTGCTCCGCCGGCGCGCCGAAGGTGAGGGCCAGGCGCTGGTAGTTCTCCCCGGACAGCTCGGATCCGGAGGCCTCCGGCGAACCGTTCCACAGGGAGAAGTAGGGGGTAATCCCCTGCACCGTGGTCCCCCGGAAGAGGTTGAGCACCTTTGTCTTCCACGTCCGGGACAGGTTGCCCGTGAGATAGAACAGCACATCCCCGGCCAGGAACACCGGCGGCTCCTGGGCTCCGATGACCAGGGGTTCGATGAGCTCCCCCCGGGCCAGCATGTTTCCGCCGGTCAGGGAATCCATCACGCCGATATGGGTAATGGTGCCCACCGCCGCGTCAGGCGTGGGAAAGGTGATGTCCGTCAGGTTCTGGATCCCCATGCCGCCGTTGGCGTCCGCCGGAGGGGTGAAGGTGATCTCCATGCGCTTGTAGCCCGTGTAGCTGACCTCCGTGCCGCTGGCTCCGCTCTCGCCGGGATCGTTGAGGTACAGGGCCAGGAAGCACTTGGCCGGAGCCGGGAAGGTGACGCCCCGCAGGACGTTGAGAACGCCGTTCTCCAGATAGTCGCAGGCGTACATTGTCAATCACTCCTTTTTTGTGTTGCACCGCTCCCCGGCTTATGATAAAATGGCGTCGAGGAGATGGTCTATATGACGATTCAAGCATTAATCCTACTGTCCCGATTGAAAAAAGCTCAAATGAATGAGGCCGGGACGGTTTATTTCGATAGAGATCATTTGACCTTTTCCACAGTCCATGAGGAGAACGCCCCCTCCAGGGAAATCAGCGTGAAAAACTGGCGCTATTCGTTGGATTCAGTCTTATCCTATCTGAAAAAACGCGATCTTGTTATGATGGATGATCTTTTAGGGGAATATGTCCAGGTCACGCATGAGGGCTGGCGCATTTGGCAAACCGCGCTTTCCCGGCTCGCGTGGTTTCTGTTTTCCTCTATTCTGGTTCCTGTTGCTGTTTCTGCTGTTACGGCTCTCATTGCGCTGTGGATCGCAGAATGGTCTTAGGGGATCACCCCAGCCGCGCGGAGAATGACAAGCGTTGTAATAGCGCTTGTAAAAACGCTGAACAGTATCCGCAGAAGGTTTGCGTCAAACTGCCGCACTTTCTTTTCAAATTCCCGTTTGTCCATATTTTCCTCCTTTTATCAAACATCAGAATGCAGCGCTGTCCTAACCCCCGAAAGGGGCTTAATCACTCATTTTAATCGCTGTAATGGTCACATTGAGGACGTTTGCCATGGAGGGGTTCCGCAGAACAATGAGGCAGGGCGTCTCCGCTGTGCCCCGGTACGCCACCGGGTTCTCCCCGGAGGCGATGGGCTGGGTCACCGTCCGCCCCAGGGCAAAGGGCGGGTTGCAGGACCAGGTCAGGGTAAATTCTCCGTATTTGAGGTGCTGCGCCATAGGCGGCGCGCCGGAGAGGCTGGCCATATAGTGCTTGTCCGGCTCCTTGTCATAGGAGAGCCGTCCGGAGCCGGAGAGCCAGTAGGCGATCTCCCGGCAAATCTCCGGAACGGTTTTCCCCGCGGGACACTTGAAGGCGCACAGAATGGTCTCCAGCCGCTCATCGTACACGTTTCCCCGCACGCCCTCATAGCTGCCGGAACGGCCGGGGATGGTGATCTTTCCCTCCCGTCGGGCCGGGAGAATGGTCCTGGCCTGATCCTGTGTGTAGATACCGAAGGTACTGCTGTGTACCCCATGAAAGGTAAAACCGCTCACAGCATGCCGCCTCCCCTCGATCTGAGCTCTCGCGCCGTAAGGTAGTACAGCTCCTGGGCCACCCGCTGGGCGTCCCCCTCCTTGCGGACCTCCATCCTGTCCACGTAGATCTGGATGGGCGGCACATCTTCCCAGCGGTTGGAGACTGTATCCGCGGGGGCGGCGGTCCGGTTGTCCACGGCCTGGGGCACGCGGAAGGTGGAGGGCATGGACCGCTCCATGCTGCGCAGGGCGGCCTGGGCGGAGTCCTCGTAGGCGGCGGCCAGGCTGGCCTTCTCGCGCTCCACGCCCTCGATGATCCCCAGGATATCGTTGCTCCCCATCTGCATGAACTTCTTTGACGGCGAGTGCTGGTCCACCTCGCGCTTGTAGGCCTCCATCGCCACCCGGCCCATCTCGGCGTACTGCTCCACCAGCGCCTCCTGCTGACTGGCCGCGCCGTTGAGGAGGCCAATGATGTTGTTCATGCCCATGGTGTACGTCTCTTCCTGAAGATCCATCTCATTGAGGGCGTCGTTCAGATCGTTTACCAACTCCCCCATCTTTGACCGGAAATCGCTCTCCATGTCCGCCACAGTTTTGGAGAAATACTCCTTGCCCAGCTCCACCTTGGCGAACTGCTCGTTCAGAGCGTTAATATCTCTCTGACCGCCCTGAACAATCGCCGCCAGGATCTGCGCGGACTCCTGCCGTCCGTCGGAGAGCTTACGCAAAAGGCCGTCGTCAACGCCCATCTCCATGGCGCGTTTGATATTGTCGGCGTAGGTGAGCATGTAGTCCACCTGACCCCGAAGACTGTCAATGAGGCTGTCGATGGAGGTCTGGGCTGTGCCGTCCAGATCATTGAACAGCCCCAGCTGGCTCTCCATGCTGTCCGCCGCCTTTTTGCGGATGTCCTCGTAGGCGGTGTAAAGGTTGTCCACCTCTGTTGTCAGCTCGCTCAGCCGGGTGGTCATCTGCTCCACCTTGGCGGCGGCCTCCGCCTGCCGGTCTCCGTAGTCGCCGGTAGCACTCTCCAGGTCCCTGATCTGAACGGCGTTTTCCTCCTGGGCGGTGGTGAGCTGGCTGACGCTCTCATGAAGGATCTGGACGCTCTCCGCGCCCGCCTCCTCCGCCTGGCTCAGGGCCTCCCGGGCCGCCTCCAGCTCCAGGGCAATTTTCTCCTGTTCGATATAGAGCTCGCTGAGCCGGGACACCCGGGCCTCGTACTCCTGCTGCTCCGCCGATTTCTCCACCAGCCGCTCCAAGGCGTCTCCGGTCATGTTGATGGAATCACTGACGCTGTCGTAGGCAAGCCCCAGCTCCGGCACGGCCTCGTTGAGCTCATCTACCCTCCGGGAGATAATCTCCTTCTGGGCCGCAGATTTCTCCTCCACAGCCAGCAGCTCCCGCATGGAGGCCGCGGCGGACGTCACCTCATACCGCTGACCGCCGATGGTGCGGAGCAGGTCCTCACAGGCTTTTTTCGACTGCTGGAGCGACTGCGTGAGCACATCGGAGGGAAGGGCCTTTTCCACGCTGTCCGCCGCCGCCTTCGCCACATCGCTGTAGGCGGCCACAAGACTTTCTTTTTCTCCGCCAGCGCCTTCAATAATTCCCTTGATGTCATTGCTGCCGATTTTTTTGAATTTCGTTGACGGCGAGTGTTGGTCCACCTCACGCTTGTAGGCTGCCTGCGCCTCCCGGGCCATCGTCTGGTACTGAGCGATCAGCTCCCGCGTCTTGCTGGCTGCGCCGTTGATTAGCCCCTGTATGTTGTTCTGTCCGATGGTGTAGGCATCATCAGACAGATCCATATCCTGGATAGTGCCCTCCAGATCGGCCCCCAGTTCTTCCAGCCGGGCACTGAAGTCCACCTCCAGCTCTGTCATGATTTCGCCAAATTTATCTTTCCCCGCCTCTACCTTAGCAAATTCCGTGTTTAGCGCAAGAATCTTCTCATTTCCGCCCTTAACAATCGCGTCAAGAATCTGAGCGGATTCAACACTACCATCGGAGAGCTTGCGCACCAGGCCCTCATCCACGCCCTTTTCCATGGCCAGCTTGATATTATCAGCGTAGGAATCAAAATAGTTGACCTGCCCCTGGAGGGTTTTAATCAGATCATCAATGGAGGTTTTGGCAGTGCCATCCAATTTCTCAAAAAGCCCAATCTGCTTATCTAGGCTTTCTCTCGCCTCGTTATAGGCGGCGTCATATTCCTCGCCAAGGGCTTCCAATGCGGCAGTAACGTCGTTGGTATGCGAGGCGACAACATCCATGGACGCCGCATGGTCCTCGTTGGCATCAGATAGGGCATCCTCTGTTTCCTTCAGATGGTCAAGGGCTTCATCAAACTCGGCGGTCTTCTCCTGGGCGGATTCCAGAGCGTTTTTCTGGGTGTTCAGACCCTCCGTCGCGGTCAGCTGCTGTGCCGCAAGAAGGTCCATCTTCTGGGTCAGATCAGCAACGCGGGCGGCTTTTTCTTCATAGGAAAGTGTGCTGTCATTGTTGACCCGCTGGAGCTCCGCCGCGGTCTCCGCCATCTGACGCTCCAGATCCGTACAGGTGGCCAGCGCGTCATTGTAGGCGATCTGTTTGTCCGCCGCGTCAATGAGCGCGTCCGCCTGCGCGGACAGTATCTCCTGGTACTTCTCCTGGAGGGCTTGTGCCAGGGCGTTTTCCTTCCACGCCTCCGTGTTTTCCCGCAGGGCGTCCGTCCCGCCCACCAGAAGCCCCGTCTGCGCGTCAATTTCAATATTGAGCTCCGGCATCAGCGCACGCAGCTCATCAATGGTCCGCGCGTACAAAGCGGCCTCTCCCTCGGTCATGGACTCCTGGGCCTCCAGGGCCGCCAGCCGGTCAATCAGCTGCTCTGCGGCAGAGGCGGTGGCCATGGTCTCGCTGGCCGTCTTCTGATAAGTCCCCTCAATCTCCCGCAGCTCGCTGTTCAGTCCGCTGGCGCCGGCGGCCGCGTCCTTATAGTAGGCCGCCAGGGTCCCCAGCGCCGACACCACGCCCACAATGGCGATAGCCGCCAACCCCGCAGGGGTTTTTGCCAGCGCCCCGTTGAACGCGATCAGTGCACTCTTGGCGGCCCGCAGGATGGAAAACCCGGCAAAGGCGGCGGTGAGAGCGCCGGTGGAAGCGGTCAGCCCCACCAGAACCGCCGTGAGGGCGGGGCAGGCTTCCAGCAGCTCCGTCAGGCCGCCTACCGCCGTGGTAGCGCCCCGGGCCATCTCCTCCAGCACCGGGGCCAGCTGGCTGCCAATAGTCAGCTTCAGCCCGTCCACCGCCGAATCCAGCAGGGTCAGCTGCCCGGAGAAGTTGTCCAGCTTGATCTGGGACATTTCATAGGCCGCGCCGCTGCAATCGCTGAGCGCGGAGGTCAGCTTGTCCACGTCCTCCACAGAGGCGTTCATAATCGCCATCCATCCGGACATGGCCTCCTGGCCGGCAATCGTCTTGGCGTAGGTGGTCTGCTGCTCCTCCGTAAGGGTCTGCCACGCCTCCCGGCTCTCCATCAGGACGTCGTTGAGCGCCCGGGCGCTGCCGTCCGTATTGAAGAACTCCACGCCCAGCTGCTTGGTGAGTACGCCCAGGGCCCCCAGCTTGGTGGAGCTGGCCCCGGCGTCGGTGGCCAGACGGGTGAAAATAGAGCGCAGCGTGGTGCCCGCCTGACTGCCCTTGATGCTGGCGTTGGCCATGAGGCCAATGGCCAGCGCGGTGTCCTCTATGGAGTAACCCAGGGTACCGGCCACAGGGGCGGCGTACTTGAAGGTCTCCCCCATCATGCGCACATTGGTGTTGGAATTGGAGCTGGCCCTTGCCAAAACATCGGCAAAGTGGGCGCTGTCCTCCGCCTTCAGACCGAACGCGGTCAGCGCGTCGGTGACGATATCCGACGTAGTAGCCAGATCCTCCCCGGAAGCGGCGGCCAGAGATAGAACTCCATCCAGGCCGTCCAGCATATCCTCTGTTTTCCAGCCGGCCATAGCCATGTACTCCAGGGCCTTGCCGGCCTCCTCAGCGGTAAAGGAGGTGGTGGAGCCCATGTACTTGGCCTTTTCCGTGAGCTCCGCCATTTCTTCCGCCGTTGCGCCTGAGATGGACTGCACGGTGGACATTTGGGCCTCAAAGGCGGCAAAGGTGTCCACGCAGTCATAGAGGGCCGCTGTTACGTCCTTCACCTTCTCGGCCAGTCCCGCCGCCACTATAGCCTGCGCCAGCGCGTCCACGGCCCCCTTGGACGTATTTCCGAATTGCTCGGATGCCTCCCCGGCCTCCTTGACCTCTTTCCCGTACTCATCAATGGATTTGGCGCAGCCGTCCGCGCTGGCGGCGGCCTCCTCCAGGTACTGGCTGTTTTTCTGGGCGGCCTCGGAGAGACTGTTCTGCTCGATTTTCGCGCTGTTGAGCTGCTGCTGCCAGCTCTGCACGCCCTTGACGGCGGCGGCGCTGGCGGCCTCGGCCTCCTGCTGCACCTTTGTCCACTTCTCGATCTCGGCGGTCAGCTGGGCCTGCTCCTGCTGGGTGTCTCCGGTGCTGCTTTTCAGCTTTTCCAGCTCGGCGGCGTATTGCGCCACCTTCTTCCCCGCGTCGGCTGCCGCGTCGGCGTAGGCCTGCTGGTGGCTCTGCGCGTTTTTCAGCGCATTTTCCAGAAGGGATACCTTCTTAGCCTGCTCAGCCTGCATGTCGGAGAGGGCCTTGCCCTTGGCCGTCAGGGCCTCCATGCTGTTGGCGTTGTTCTTATACTCGCTCTCCGTCAGAGCCAGAGAGGATTTGAGGGTCTTCAGCTCCGCGTTGCAGGCGGAAAGAGCCTGCTTATATTGGGACTCACCCTCAATGGCCAGCTTTGTGGATATGGTTCTTGTCGCCATCAGTCATCCTCCTTTTTCTTCCGTGCCCCGTGGTCCCGGAGATACAACTCCCAGAGGTCCCCGGCCTCACCCGGCGTGGACAGCAGCGTCTCCCCCCGGGTGAGGCCGCAGGCGGCCCCGATGCGGATATAGTGGGCCCTGGTCACCCTGTTTTTTTTTGCTCATTGAGCTCGGCCAGTCCCAGATCAACCTCATCGTTCTCCGGCTCCACCTCCCGGCCATAGCCCAGGGAGATTGCGGAGGTCACCGCCATTTTCAGCCGCGCCAGCTCCGCAGGGGCCAGAGCGGCGGAAACGCCGTCCTCATCCAGAATGGGCTGGGGCGTATATCCCATCTGCCGCCGGGCCAGCTCTCCCTGCTCCGCCAGGATGGCGGCCGCCTTGCAGGCGGCGGCAAAACCGTCCCGGGTGTTGGCGGACATGGTTTCGATCAGATCCTTGGTCCCGCCGAAGCGCTCCTCCAGCTGGAACATTGCCTCCACGGTAAAGCACAGGTACCGCTCCAGGCCGGCCAGCTCAAATTTTACTGCTCGCATGTCTCAGCTCCGTCCCGCCAGCGCCTCCGCCGGTACCCGCGTCGGCGCTGGCCGGCGTAAAGTTCTTTACCCAGTTGATAGCCTCCGCCTCGGTCTCAAACTCTTCCGTAAAACGCCAGTCTCCGCTATTGCAGGGGAAGATAATGAAGGTTGTGTTTGTGGTGCCGAAGGTGATGCTGTCGGTCTTGGTGTTGGCGGTGTCGCTGCCGAGGGAGGCCTTGACCAGGGGGAAGTAAATGCCCTTGTAGAGGACCCTCCGCCGGCGCATGAGCTTTTTGTAGTAGGCCAAGCCGCCGGGAGGGGGATCGTCCTGGATGTTGTACCGGACCCGCTTCCCCTCCACCTGTACGCCGTAGACCTCCGACGCCACGTCGTCCAGCATGTCGTCGGTCTCCATAGCCAAAGAGCCGCTGACAAACTCATCCACGCTCTCCGCCAGCTCATCGTCTGCGTAGAGCTTACCGGAGGCCATCTGTAAGGTCACATCCGCTTTCACCAGCCGCCCGATCTTTACCGCCTTATCCTCATAGACGGGGAGCTTCCCCTCCGGCTCCTCTTTGATCTTCCTGAAATAGGGGTTTTTCGCGCCAAAACTTGCCATAACTGTTTATCCTTTCCCTAGAATCCCATGGATTCCAGCCACTTGTCGTATTCCTTGGCCGCCGCCTCAATCGCGGCGTCTTTGCACTGCTCGTTTGCCCGCTGGATGAAGGGCCGGGGCGGCTGGCCCCGCTTGCCGAACTCGTTGACAAAAGCGATCTCCGCGTTGCGGGTGGTGGATTTCTTGTTTTTGCCCCGAGTGCGGGTCCCCTTGAAGACAACCTGCACAGACTTCCCGTCCTTTGTCCGCCGGACGCGGTCTGCGGAGATGGAATCCGCCAGCTTCCCGGTGGCGTATTTTCCTTTCAGCATCCCCCGGGCGGTCTTTTTCTGGGCGTCCACGGCCACATCCGCCGCCGCCCGCAGCACGCTGTCCGGGACAATGTCCGCCCGCAGAAGGCCGTCGAAGTCAAATACGCCGTCCACGCTCAGTCTGGCTATCCGTCTCCACCTCCTCCGCAATCTCGCACTCGAATACAAAGTGCTGTCCCTCCTGATCGCTGGCGTCGTAGCAGCGGGGCCAGGTGAAGCCCGCCTGGTGCAGGGCCAGCTTTGTCTGCCGCACTCTCCGGGTGTAGTTCCCATCCAGAGGGGCGAAGAAGTGGACATTCACCTGCCACAGCTCACACCCCGGCTCATCGTCCGCCCAGTCCGCCCCCTGGGAGGAGCAGGCGAAGGTGTAGTACCGGGGCGGCAGGTCCGCTGCGGCGGCGTACAGCAGGGACTTCTCCACCGGGTCCCCGAAACTGCCCAGCGCCGCGGTGATCCTTGCCTCCACGCTCATCGCGCCGCCTCCTTCCGCTGCACCGTTACCTCCAGCCAGCAGTGCCGGTCCTCCACGTCGTCCACGCTGACCACCTCATAGGGGACCGGGTCCTTTCCCTTGTAGATCAGCAGCGTGGGGACGATCCTGGGGGAGTAGCGCATGGTCAGCTTTGCCGGCTGACGGAGCTTCAGCTGCATGGCGGTGAACACTTCCGCGCCGTGGGCGTTGACCCACTTGCAGTGGACCGCCTGCTCCCGGCCCTGGCTGTCATGGAATACCGTCTCCTCCCGCTGGTGGGGGCTGCCCTCGCTGTCCACCTCCTTCACGGTCCGCCGGAAGTACACCAGGGTCCGCAGCTCCCCGGCCATCGCCTGCTTTGCCAACTGTGATACCTCCCTTCTGCAAAAAATAAATCCGTCAGTCTGCACTGAATACCAGACTGACGGATTTGCGCTGTTCAATTTTGCGGACTGGGATCACCACCCCCGGTTCTCCGGGGCCAAATTAAAGTCGACGATTTTCTGAAAACCGTCCTTCAGTGTGCTGTTGTAGAAAATTGCCGTCAGAACGGAGCAGTCTGATAAATTTTGCTGTTCCATCACCTTGATCCGTTCGTCCTCCAGAACCGCCTGCCACCTGTCCTCCAAAATCTGATATATTTGGTGAAGGCAGATATTGTGGGGCTGATGTATCTTTGTGGACAGCATGTCCAGCTTCTCGCTTACCGTCCGCATCCAACGCCGCCGAGCCGCTATGCCGGGGACCTGTCCAATCTCACCTTCAGGCTCCGGAAGGGCTGGCAGGACGGAAAGAGGGATCTCTCTCGCCGCCAGCATCGTGTCCAGCCGCTCGGTGAGAAGAGCCACGGCGGCGGTAAGGTCAGCCAGTGTCTTTTCTGTAGTGGGGACCGCATAGCCTCCGGTCTTTCGGATGGAGGGCAGGACCTCCGACGTGACCCAATGTTTGAACTTCTTTGCATCGGGAAGCTTGCTGGAGAAGATCAGGCTGTACAGGCCACTCTCGTTGATGATGGTTGGATGCTGCTCCCTACCGATGGAGTCACGAATGGTTACCCCATCCCCCTGCATCTTATCTTCATAGTCAACGTGATCATCTAAAGCTTTTCGATGGTTACTATACCCCAATGCCTGGGCAACATCCTTGCCCACCAGCCAGGGTTCGCCGTCGATTTCAACGGCACGGACTTTTCCAAACTCGGGGCTATTGAAAATCATAGGTTCATTCATGCAATAGTCTCCTTTATTCTAAAAGCCCCCTTACAAAGAACCAAACAATAGATAACTCCCGCTCATTGACATCTGACAACTGTAATAACTTAGTGATAATTCTCTGCCGAATCCATTCGTTCTTTTCGCTCATATCGAAAAACCTCCTTGAAATTGCCCGGGAGGTCTGATATAATCAGATTTACCAAACCTCCGGGTATGGTGAATAAGGGTTTCGGTTGTTCCTTCCACAGATGGCCGAAACTCTTATTTTTTCTTGACCGCTTCGATTCCCCATTTTAGCAATTCTAAAAGTGAATACCCTGTACTCTTTGTAAATTGCTGAATCTCCGCTTTTTCTTCTGGTGTAACCCGAATAAATAAGCGTTCAGTTTTAGGGTTTTCAATTCGCGGCCTTCCCTGTGAAGGGGCCACTTTTACACCTCCTTTATCGTGCGCACGTTAATTATATATTGTGCGCACAATAATGTCAAGAGGTTTTTCTAAAATTTTCTGTTTTATCTTGACATCACCAAGGTTATATCGGATAATTAAGCACCACAATACATCTGCGCTCAAATCTAATCACGATGGAGGCCAACTATGAAAAAAATATGTTCCATTCTCTGCGTTGCCTTGCTGATGGCGGTTTTGTCTGCATGCGGAGGCAATCAAACTCTTCCCCCGGACGATTCGCCTCCCACAAAAGCAGAAGAACCCGATACCAACAACCCGTTTTTACTGGCTGAGTTTTCTATTGATGCTGTTTTAAGCGGCGATAAAAAAGTTATCGGAACACGTGGGTACATAAATGTAAAAAAGGAAGATGTCCCAGATTTTTTTAGCGCAGAATTTTCACAGTATATGGCAGAGTTTGTTGATAAAAAGGTCAAACATTCTCCACATAATTGTGTCAGCATCATCTTTGATGACAGAACAGGATTTACTTTTGCGGGTTCAAACAGTTTGGTGGCTGACTATGGGCCGGTTGATTTAGAGGGCGGAATTATCAAAGCCATGGGGTCCTGCCAAAAATCTCCGGAAACAGGGGCTTTTGAGTATATTGATTATAAAATCAGAGAAATTCCTAATCCTAATCTTATGCAGCAAGCCCTTGCACCGGAAAATTCTTTTAGGCCCGCACCAGAAGAGATATTTTCTACTACCGCCGAAGAAAATGGTTATGGGGACCAAACGTTTTACGTAGAAGGGGAAGTAACTGACCGCATAGATCTTAGTGGTTACGATACCGTGCAACTCACGACTAAGTACGGCGATTTGTATGTATCTGCTGTTTTCGTAGATTTACCGGATGTTTCTATTGGTGATAATATTACGGTATTTTTCGTATACACTGGGCGGTCGATAGAATTTGACGTAGCTTGTTCCGCCTATGTTTACAGCGAATAAAATAACGCTTTCAGGGGCCGGGGAATAACCCCCGGCCTCCCTTACTTTCACTCAAAATTTGCAGTGCAAATCCGTCAATCTGGTATTCAGTTTTCAAGGTGCAAAAATTGGTTCTGGAATGCGTCCACGCCGGACACATTCGTGGATTTAACGGACTTCCGTCCGTTTCAGCTGATTCACTGTGCGCCGGAAAGCCGGATTCTCCACGGCCGCACCGGACACCGTGATCTCCCGCTTGTCCCAGCCGTCCAGCACCAGCGCGTTGACGCACAGGTCATACTGCGCCCGGCGGGGCGTGCCCTCCGGCGGCTCGGAGACGCCGGCCTGGGCCATGTAGGCCAGTGCCGCGCCGTACAGCGTCTCGATCAGCGCCGTGACCTCCGGATCCTCCGCAAACTCCGTCAGCTTGCAGTAGGCCAGCAGAGCGGCCCTGCGCTCCGTTGTCAGTGAAGCCATGGGCTACTTCGTGACCTCGCCGTCAGGGGCGGCGGGAGTGTCAGGGGCGGTGATATACCCGTTGATGAAGGCACTGTCATCCCAGGCGGTGCAGTCATCCCGCAGGGAGCCCCGCCAGATGGTCATGTCCTGTTCAAAGGCGTTGAAGCTGCCCACCACGGCGGAATCGGACACCTTCACGGAGAAAGACCGCCGGTCCCAATAGACCACGCCCTCCTTCAGATATCCCAGAATCATGGGAATCTTCCCGTCCGTGGTGGGGATGGTGTCGTTGTCATAGGTCTTCACCGGCAGGGTGTGGGGCCCCACGCACAGCCTCAGCTGCTGGGGATTGGCCGGGTTGGGCGTGAGCAGGTAGCGGCCGTTGGCGTCCTTGAGCGTGCCCAGCCACAGCAGGCCGTCGTCGTTGGTGATGAGCTTGCTGACGGCCCGGAAGGCGCTGCCCAGGCCAACCCATGCCCGCAGAATGCCGTCCAGATCCTTCATGTCCTTGGCCGTCTTGGCCGCAATCACGGCCAGAATCTCCTTGTTGGCGGTGACCCGGGCCTCATCGGCCAGCCACTGCTGGGCCACGGCGGCAATGTTGTTGTCGCTGTCCTCCAGCAGCTCGTTGGTCACGGGCAGATAACCGCCCCGCTTCTCGATCTCATAGCTGATCGTGGTAAACTGGGGCGTGGCAACCTTGCCGAACTTGGCCGCCTCCGCCACGGTGGCGAATCCCTGGTGCTGGCCCCGCTTCTTGATGGTGCGCCGCCCGCTGGGCTTGGTGGTGGGGATCACATGCACCTCGTCCAACAGGCTCTCCTTTGCGCCCCGCAGCTCGATGATCCGGGTCACGATGTCCTCGGGCACCGTGTAGCCGCCGTCGGCGTCCACGCCCTCCTGCATCATGGACCCGGCGGCCTTCTGCGAGTAGAACCGCTCCCGGGCGGCCTGGGCAAAGGCCTTCACGGCCTGCTGATAGCCGTCCTCCGGGTTCTCCGTCTGGATGGTGATGCCCTTCTGGACGGGCTCCTCCACGGGGTCCTCGCCGCCGTAGCGCTCCTGCTCGGCAAGCAGGGCCTTGACGCGCTCAATCTCCCCGGAGAGCGTCTGCGCCTCCGTGGTCAGCGCCTCCGCCCTCTCCAGGTCTCCGCCCTCCAGGGCGCTCTGGGCCTCCGCCACCTTGGCCTTGTGGCGGCCCAGCAGATCGTACAGCTTCTGTTTCAGTTTCATGTGGTTGGTACCTCCTCTAAAAATTTGATTTTTTCCAATGCAATCACTGCGGTCAGCTCCTTGCGCCGCGCTGCATCCTTATCCTCCGGGGGAGCGGCCGGCTTCTCCTGATCCCCGGCGTAGCGCTTCACCACGCCGGCCTCCCGCTGGGAGGGCACGGCCACAAAGCTGACCTCATAGGCGTCCTCCGGGTCCCCCAGCTCCACGGTGCACAGCGCTCCGTCGTAGCTCTTTCCCGGGCGGTGCTCGCAGTAGGCCCGGGCCTTGTCCGCGCCGCAGATGGAGCACGTGGCCCGCTTCACCGCCACGCCTACGCTGACCTCCCGGTTGATGCCCGCCTCAATGGCGTCGATCAGGGTCTGACTGGCCCCGCTGCGGAGCATGTAGCAGCTGAGGATGAGGCGGCTGACGCCGTCCTCCCCGGTCTCCACCGCCCCCGCGTACACCCGGGCCACCTGGTTTCCGCTGCTCCACTGGTGGTCAGCGATGAACGGCTTGCCCACATAGAGCTCCGCCAGCTTCTCCAGGCATTCCTTGGAGAAGCGCTCAAAGTCCCGGTCCACCTGGGTGTCCGCCGCGGCCACGCGGAAGGTGAATACCTCCTCCTCCGTCAGCTCCCGGAGGGTGAGCCGGTTGATGAGGGCCATGTCCCCGGCCGCCGGAGCGGCCTTGAGGACTACCGCCCCTTTTTTGATATGTTCCACTACGCTGTCTCTCCTTTCTCCCCGCCGCCGGCGTTTCTCTGCCGGCTCAGCTCCCGGAAATCCTCCAGGGGGATGTAGTTCAGGCTGCCGTACCGGGTGTCGCCGCCGGGCACATCGGGCAGATCCTCCAGTGCGCGGATGTCGTTGGGGCTGTACACGCTGATCTCCCGCATGGTCCGGTACCAGGCTCCTCTGCTGGCGGTGTCGCCCCGGAGCAGAGCCATCATGTTGTGGCGCACCTCCATGCCCCGCCGCCGGTCACTGATGGTCAGCAGCTTGAACGTCTCCTCAAATTCCATCTGGGTGATCGTGGGCTGGATAGTGCTTACGCAGAATTCGATGTTGTTCTGCTCGTTGCTGGAGTAGCTCTGTTTTCCCTCCCCCAGCTTGTAGAGCTGCACGCCGAAAAACCGGGAGATATCCGCGATGGTCACGGCCTTGTTCTCCACGAACTGCGCGTCCGCGTTGCTCATGGCAATGGGCTGGTACTCCAAGCCCATATCCAGCACCGCCACCCGGAAGCTGTTGCCCGCCCCGGCGTGGACCTTCTCCCACTCCTGGCGGATGATGTCCTTTGGCTGGATCCTTGTTCCGTCGTCCAGGACAATCTCCGATCCCAGGTCCGTCTGGGTCTTGAGAATGCCGCTGGGCCGGCCGCCGTTTTCGTAGAGGGCCTGCTCATAGCTCTGGGCGGCCGCGGCGGTGCGCAGGGTCTGCTGCGCCCGGTGGAGGACGGAGACGCCCCGCACCCCGTCGTGGGAGTAGGCCTTGAAGTGCAGGATGTCCGCCGGGTCAAGCTTGTACATCCGCCCGCTTTTGGGCTCGCTGGCCAGATACCACAGCTTCCCGGTTCCCGGCTCAATTACCGGCTCGCAGGAGGCTGGGGGCAGGGGGATGAGCTCCACCGGCTCCCCGTAGCCGCTGCGGTAGATCCATGCGTAGGCGTTTCCCCGCAGCAGGCGGTGGCACTCCATGAGGCGGAAGAACACGAAGGGGCTCATGGCCTCGTTGGGACGCTCCCACAGCACCCGGCCCAGAGGGTGGTCCTTCATCCGGCGCTTGCTGGCGCTGTCCATGATGAACACCGGCAGCATCCCCACGGCGTTGGAGATAATCTCCACGCAGGCGTTCACGGCGGAGATTTTCATAGCCGCGTCTGCGGTCAGCTCACGCGGCCTCCCCACGGGGAACCAGCCCTCCGCGCTCTCCAGAGAGAGCCCGGCCGCCGATTTCCGCCGCCCCAGACGGGCCAGGCCCTTGCTGATGCTCACCGGTCATCGCCTCCCAGAATGCTGAGCACCGCGCCGGTGATGACCAGCGTGCCGCCGGCGATGAAGCCCGCCGGGAGATAGATCATCCCGGCCCCCGCCGCGATGGCCGCCGCTCCGGCTGCCAGCGCCAGCTCGACGCCCATCCGGGCCAGCTGTTTTATGAGATTTTTCATTGTCCTCTCCTTTCCGGCCTCAGAAGCTGAACTGGCCCTGCCGGATTTTGTCGGCAATATCCGGCTTGTTTCCGGCCACCAGGGCCCGGGCCAGCGCATTCATCACCGCCGCCAGCGGGTCAATGCGCTGGCTGTCGTCCTTGTGCTTTTTGTTGAGCTTCACATCCCCGAAGTTGTTCTGTACCTCAATGGCGTTGCCCAGGCACCAGAGCAGCAGCGGGTTCTCCTCCAGCACCAGCCGGTCCTGGAGCAGCAGCTCCCGGAACCCCTTCACCGCCAGGTTCTGTCCCGCGCAGGTCTGAGCCACCGCCACGCAGAAATCCGGATTGTTCCGCTCCTCGCAGATCCGGATGGCCAGATCGGTGGCGTTGTGGCCGTCGTAGTCCACCTCGTCCACCTTCCAGCGGTGGTCCCGCTCCCCGGCGCAGATCCAGTTGTAGACGTAGCTGTTGTCGGTCACGTCCCCCGGCGTCAGGGTGCAGCAGCCCGTCCTGGCCCAGGCGGCATAGGGGACCCGGTCTGTCTGCTCGTGGCGCAAAACCGCGTTCTCCGGCAGAAAGCCGTGGGCCTTGATGGCCATCCGCCCGTCCGGCAGAGGGAACACCGCCCCCGCGCCGGAGAGATCGATCCGCTTGCCCAGATCGAAGCCGCAGAAGCAGCGGCGGCCGTCCGTCAGGGCCGCAAATGCCTCCCTGGGTACCTGGGCGAGCCGCGCCTTCTCCATCAGCTGGGCGCTCAAGTAGCTGTTGACGCTCTCCGCCTGCCACTGGCACATCCGGCGGGTGAGGAATTTGCTCAGCTTGTCGGGGTCCTTGGAGCCGTAGGCCGCTGTATACTCGCTCTCGATCTCCCCCAGGAGGGTGTCGCTGTACTCGTTGGGATATCGCAGCACCGGATTGGCCAGCAGCCACAGCCGTTTGTCGTGGGGGTTGGCCTCCATGGGCAGCTCCCGGATCATGACAAAGTACCGCTCATCCGCGATCTCGCCCCGCAGGACCTGCTTGGCGTACTGCTCCTCCCGGAAGCAGGGCTTGCTCTCCGCGCCGTCGCCGGCGGTGGTGATAACGTCCAGCAGGGACTGGACCCGCTTGCCGAAGGAATCCTTGCCCAGATCGTAGATTTCCGAGGTCTGGTGGGCGTGGTATTCGTCCACCTCGAAGTAAGAGGGGGCGCCGGAGTCCTTATTCTTGGTGTCCTTGCTCAACGCCCGCATGAACCCGCCCCGGCTCCGATGTACCACCGGGTTGGCCCGGGGGATCACCAACCGCTTGCTGATGTTGGGGGAGGCCAGGGCAATCTTTTTGGCGTCGCCGAACACCCGCATGGCCTGTCCCCGGTCCACTGCCGCGCACTCCACCTCCGGCTCCAGCTCAAACCGCGCCAGCTCCGGCCGGTAGGGAGGATAGATGGCGTCGCCGCACATGTGGTAGAGGCACTTGCAGCTGACCTCGGTGCTCTTGACATTGCCCCGGCCCCGCTTGCTGTAGCTGCGGTTGAAGCGGCGGGCCCCGGTCTCCCGGTGGACCCATCCGTATAGGCACCCCTGGTCAAAGACCTGCCAGGGCTGGGGCTCCACCGGCTGTCCGGCGTATACGCCCCGCACCTGGATGCACTGGCCGAACCAGCGGATGATCCGGTCAGCCCGGGTAGCGTCGAAGACATAAGGGAAATCATCGGTCCCCTGCCGCTTCAAGTCGTCCAGATGCCGCTGGCACGCCATGATCTCATAGGGACAGCACATCTCCCGCAGCTTCCCCTGGGTCACCTGCTTGGCGTAGACTGAAACTGGGTGGTGCAGGCCGCTCTGCCATCTGGTCCCCATACCGCTGCCTCAGTCCCCGAAAAGATCGCTGTCCGGGTCCAGCGCGGCCGCCTGGGCCCGCTTCTGGGCCAGCCGCACCCGTCCGGAGGGCGTCAGCCCCAGCTTCTCCGCGTATTGCAGCAGGTTTCGCTCCAGCGCCTGGAGCTTCCCCGTCAGCGCGTCCAGCTTGGACGCCGCCTCAATGAGCGCATCCGGCGTCATGGGCGGCTCACTGTCCTCGCTCGGCGGATTTTTCTTGTCCACCGCGCCTGCCACCCCCAGCCGGTCCATCAGCTGGCTGACCAGCAGGATCGTCTGGTCTCTCCGGGCCAGCATGGAGCAGTACCCGGCTAGCATCTCGCTGTCCAGATCGTCCAGCAGCGCCAGTCCCTCCATGCGCTTGAGAATCTGGTTCCAGTAGGCGTTGGCCTGTCTGTTTCCAGAGAGAAAGCCCGGTTTTTTCAGCTTGACCCGCTGTCTCTGGGGCAGGACCTCCTCCTCAGCCCGCAGGCGGGCGTCCAGCTCCGCCTTGGTCAGATGCTTGGTCATGTTCTCGCTGTTTTTTACCGCCGCCGGCACAGGCGTCGCCTCCTTCCTCCGGCAAATCCCCCATGGGGGAATATTTCTCACAAACGAGAGGGCGCGCGGTCTGCCGCGCCTTCGTCAAAAACTTTTCAGGGCGGGGGGAGGGGCAAGGAATTACCGCGCGTCCGCCCCGGCGCGGGCCCGGACATGCGCCTGTGCGCGGACGTAGCCTCCCGGGAAAATCCGGCTAAAAATTCCGCCGTTTTTTCCCGTTCTCCCGAATGGTCTTCCGGCTGTGGCAGGAGCGGCAGAGGCTCTGCAAGTTTTCCCGGTCCGTGAACAGAGCCCAGTCGCCCTTGTGGTCCCGGATGTGGTCCACGTGAGAGGCATAGACCCGCAGGCCCAGGCGGGCGCACTCCCGGCAGAAGGGCTCCCGCAGGAGCTGGCCGGGACGGAGATCGTCCGTCCAAATCTTCCGCGAGTACCACCGCCGCCACGCCGCCGCTTCTGGGGACCTGGGCTGCTGCGGCGGCCTGTGGGCGGGGCAGTAGCCGTCCCGGGTCAGCTGACCGCACCCCGGATGCCGGCAGGGCCGGACCGGCTTCATGGCCATGGGCTGTCACCTCCTGGCAAAACAAAAAAGCCGGTACCGATGTCCGCCCAGCTTCTGGGGCAGATCATCGGCACCGGCGTAGAACGACGCACTGGCCATGTTCGATATTCACGAGATAAACTGCTTTGCAGTTCCGGCACCAGAGCTGGAGATTTTCCGCCTCAGTGTCATCCCTGGCCGCCTGGTAGGTCTTCTGCCTACAGTTGGGGCAGACATACAGTCCGTCCTTTACGACAAGTGTACCATGTTTCGTTTTCGTTTGCAAGATGGTTTCTCCTTTTTGTTAGTTGTCCGACTACATTCCAAGATAGTATTACATATTAAAATCGTTGGCAAACGCTTCATCCGGCAGCGCGGGGCCGCCCGCAAGGTACCATGCGTACCGATACTCCCCGAAGGCGTTGGAGACGTTGTATGTGCCATGGCACCGGGCGTCCGGCGGAATAGGGATGTCGCCGCTCGTATCCCGCCAGCACTCCGCAGGCGGCAGCTTCCGGATCAGGGAGCGGGAGCACACCCAGGTCCGGGAGCTGATCGGGATGGTGATGCCGTCGGTGGCCTCCTTGTTGAAGTATTTCGCCGTACGCCGGTAGGTGTCCCGAGGGTGGCGCAGGAGCGGCTGGTCATCCACATCCACGCCAAACCGCCATAAATGCCGCACCTCCGCTGGCGAGAAGTCGCTGTCCCGCAGTACCAGATGGATGTGGTAGCGTCGGTCTCCGTGGCGGCCTTCAATGAGATACACATAGTCAAAGGGCCGGTTGCGCCATTTCTTCAGCCGGTAAAGAAAGCTGCGCCATGCCCGGCGCACATCCTGAAAGCTGGAAGGCTCATGCTCCCGGTCAAAGGTGAGTGCGTAGACGCTGCCCTCATCGCCAAACAGGGCCAGGCGCAGCTCCAGCCGGTCCACCCGGGTCCTGCACACGGAGGAATCCCGGGGCGGACGGAGAATTTTGTTCTTCTCCGTCCGCTCGTAGGCAGTGTCGCTGGAGACGAGCCGCGGGCGTATGCTCCGGCACTCCTTTACCAGCGGGCCTGCCCGCTGGCGGATGCAGAGCCAGATTGCTTTGTCAGGCATGGTGCATGTCAGCTCCTCTCTGCTGATTTGTTCAAAATGGATTACCCATAATGTGTAAGTAGGCTTTTCTGGCTTAGGCAACAGAATTTCATCAAACCTCCGGCAGGCGGTCCTTTACGCTGATCCAGTCCATCACGTCACCTCCTCCGGCCTGCGGCGGTAGGCCAGCCAGGTCTTGCCGCAGTTCTCAAACACCGCCATTTCGCCGTGAGCCTCGCGGCAAAGCTCATATTCTATGTCAACCAGCATCCACGCGCCACCACTCCCAGCCATTTTGGCAATCCACACCGGCTCCCCGTCCATCTCCCGAAGCTCATCCAGGGTCAGCGAAACATTGGTATCGGTCTGTACGATGGTTGGCGCGGTTTGAATCATCATGACAATATCCTGTGCCGTATGTTCTTCCGGCGCAATCACGCGCTCATCAAGTTTGATAAACGAAAGAAGTTGATCCGCATCAATCAGCCGCATTTCTGCCTCCTATCCGTTGACCACATGGACCTCCTCAATGAATTTTTCCCGCTCCTCCGGCGGTAAAGCCAGCAATGTCAATGCTTTGGTGGCCCCCAAATCCGACAGCGCTGTCGGATTTCGCCACTCCCTGGCCAGGCGCATGAACCGCTGTGCCGTTCGCTCGGTGAACTCCACACGATCCTCCAGCCACGACAGCCACTCCCCGTGGGTCAGCATCCCCTTCGCCTCGATCAGCCTGTCCCCGATACTCAAGATCGCGTCTCCCGCCGTCTGCTTCAAGGACAGGATTTCCTCGGTGATGACATTAATATCCCGGACCTGCGGCGCGGCCTCCTCCTGTAATCCGGACACGGTCTCGATCATAGACCCCAAATCAAATCGCTTACCCATTTTCCCGTCCTCCCAACAGATATTCCGCCACGAACTGCTGATAATCTATGCTGGCGGCGCTTCGGGGGCTGTAGATGTGAAGCGGCTGACGCTGGAAGGTGCTCTCATCCACCCGGTCCGTGCGCCGGATGGTGGTCTGAAATACCTTCAGGTCCCTGGAGGATCGCAGAACCTCCTCCGCCTGATGGACAACGTCAATATTCCGCCACATGGTAATCAGCACGCCCGCCAGCGTCAGGCCCGGGTTGACCCGCTCCATGGAGCGGAGCTGCCGCAAAAGCTCCGCCATCCCCTTCACGGAGAACGCGTCCAGCTTAATGGGCACAATCACCTCATCCGCCGCCACCAGCGCCGCCCGGGCCGCCAGGCTGAAGGCGGGCGGCATGTCGATGACGACGTAATCATAGATATCGTCCTCCCGGACCGCCATCAGGAAATCCCGGAGCCGCCACAGACGCTTGGGATCGAAGTTTGGCGAGGCGTCCAGCTCCGCCAGGGACATATCCGCCGGGATCATATCCAGCGTAAAAATGTCGGTGATCTGCACCGATTCCCGCCAGTACGGCTCCGCCTCCCCGGTCAGGATGTCCCGCAGGGTAGCGCCCCCCTCCCAACGGAAGAAGCTGCTGGTGTTGCCCTGGTGGTCCGCGTCAATGAGCAAAACCCGCTTCCCGTGGAGATCGGCCAGGATCGCCGCCAGGTTGTCGGCGGTGACGGTCTTGCCGGTCCCGCCCTTCAAATTCATCACGCAAATGATTTTCATAGCATGTAGCCCTTTCGTTTATTTCGGCCCCTCAAAAGGGACACGGCTCAGCTGAGATTTCCCGGAACATGGTGGTCTGGACCGGGGCCGCCGGCTTAGGCGGCGGGCTGTGCTGTCTCGCCGCAATGGAGAAGCACTGCTTGTCCCCGTCAAAGTTCAGCAGCAGCCCCACCCCCGCCTCGCCGTCCTTGTTCTTGGCCACGTCCAGGCACCGCCGGGTCTTGTCAAAGTCCTGGTACTCCTTGTACAGCAGCAGCACCACATCCGCGTCCTGCTCGATCTGGCCGGACTGGCGCAGGGAGGACATGGTGGGCGGCGGGATGGAGCCGTCCTTCCGCTTCTCCGCCCGGCTGAGCTGGCTGAGGGCAATCACCGTCTTCCCTGTGGTGCGGCCCAGCTGCTGCAAATCGCTGGACACCCGGCTCACCCGCTCAAACTCGCTGAAATACCGCCCGTCCTTAGGCGCGGGGATTTTTTGCAGGTAGTCCACCAGGATCACGTCGTAGTGGTGGGCCAGGGCGTAGGCGCTGATACCGGACACCGGCATGCCGGGCGTCTCCAGCAGCTCCAGAGCCGGGGCCGTCATATGCTGGCGGGTCTCCTTGATCCGGCCGTAGTCCTCATAAGTCAGCCGGTTGGTCATGATCCGGGTGAAGCTGGTCTGGGTCTGGCAGGCGATGGTCCGGTCCGCCAGCTTGTCCGCGTCGGTCTCGTAGGAGAAGAAGCCCACCCGCTTGTCCCGGGCGATCCGGAAGGCGATTTGCAGGGCAAAGGCCGTCTTCCCGGCAGAGGAGTAGCCCCCGATGACCACCATGTCCCCCGCCCCCACGTGGAGCTGCTCCTCCAGGTCTGAGAATGGCCAGTGCAGATACTCCGGAGGCTTCATGCCGTCCCGCCGCTTGAAGAAGTCCATATAGGCCTGCGCCATGGTCACCCGCCGGACGCTGGAGCGCTCGGTGAACAGCAGGTTTGCCCGGTCAATCAGCTTCCGGCAGTCCTCCTCGCTGTCCGCCTCCGCCAGACCGTCCCCGATCTGGCGCAGCTGCCAGAGACGGCTTGTCCGCTTGAGGGCCTGCGCATAGGCGTCCGCGTTGGCGGCGGTGGGCGTGACGGCCATCATGTCCGCCATCAGCTGGCCATAGGCCCCGCCCAGGTCCTCGTTCACCAGCAGCGCGTCCACCGGCTGACCCGCGCCGTACCGGCGGCGGATGGCCTGGAAGATATGCCGCCGCTCCGGGGTCTGGAAATCCGTGTCCGCCAGGGCCATCAGCATGGGCCCCACCGCGGCCTCGTCGATGAGCATGGAGCCCAGAACGCCGGTCTCCGCGTTCAGCAGCTGCTCAGAGAGCGGTCCCTTGCCTGTCACAGGTACCGCACCCCCTCTCCGCGCAGGGGCTGGGGCGGAGCCTCCGCCCCGGCGGGCAGCTCCTTGGGCACATCCGTCCACCGCTGGTTGTTCAGCCAGGTGGAGGCGTAGGGGATGCCCACCCCGGCCTGCCAGCTGGCGCTCTCCTTCTGCCAGCGCAGGGCCACGGCCATCTCAGAAATCAGCTCGTCCGAGGGCTTCAGCCTGTCCCATGCCCGGATTGCCGCCTGCTTGGACTCTCCACGGGGGTAGTAGTCCCAGAACCTGGCGAATCGCTCCGGCTTCCAGTCGGGGGCCGGCTTGGGGGCGCACCTGCGGCGGACTGGCTTCTTTTCGGCCGCCGCCGCTCCGTCCCCCTGTGGGGGACTATAGGGGGCTTTATTTATATTATTCTCATATTGGGGGTTGACATTTTTGTCAAGACCCCCCTTGACGTTTTCGTCAAGACCCCCTCCCGCGGGGCGGACCAGGAACATCCCCGCGTAAATCCGCCGCTCCGCGCCCTTTTCCGTCGCCGCCATCTCGCAGCGTATGTATCCGCGCCGCTCCAGCTGGGAGATGAGGCGGCTGACCGTCTCGGGGGCCAGCCCGTACAAGCCCGCAAAGTACTCGTTGGGGGCCCAGCAGTAGCCGTACTGATTGCACAGGGCGGTCAGCTCTCCATAGAGCAGCTTGGCGTTGGGGCGCAGCTCCCGGTCATAGCGGACGTCCGCCGGGAGCACAGCGTAATAGGCTCTGACCGAATCCTCCATGCGCTCCTTCCCCATCTCAGCAAGCCTCCTCGATCTCGTCCAGGGTCAGACCGCCGCCCTTGTCCAGCCGGGCCAGGAACATCCGCCCATCCCGCAGCCGAAGGCGGCAGTGGTCATAGATCGTGGTCAGCTCCTCGATCTCCTGGGGCTGGAACCGCTGGCGCACCCGCTCCCGGATCAGGATGGCTGTACAGAGGGCCTGGACGCCGTCGCAGTACCGGTCATCCTCCCGCGCTACAAAATCAAGTTCCTCCGGCGTCAGCTCCTCCCGCCACTCCCGGGTCCACGCCTCGTTGGTCTCGTGGCTCAAATTCTCCAGGATTTGTAATCTCCGTTCGTTATCCATAATGGTCCCCTTTCCCTCCTTGATCCGCGCCCATACTATTTCTTTAGGCCAAAGATTTTCCGTGCGTCATCTCCGCTGCCGTTCGTCACGCGGAGCAGGGCGCACAGGTCATCAAATGTAAATCTGTGCGGCATCCTGCGCTTGCCATAGAATGTATGGTATTCCATTTTCAGAGCCGCCGCGAGGTCCGCGTCATAGCGGAATTGGCGACCGCGGCCTACATGATCGTCTATATACGCAAGGAGCGCTGCGTGGCGCCGGTTCTCCTCGCCAAGAATAACTTTAGGCATAATTTGATTTCCCTCCTTGCTTTTCGCCGCCCTCTCTGCTATAATAAAAAAGCTTTTAGTGTTGAGCGGCTTCTATAGAGACTGTCAGGCGCTGCGATGCCTGACAGTCTATTTCATCTTAATGCAACGCTCCCCAGCAGCACAACAAACAGTGCCCATGCCGCCAGTGCCGCCAGTGCGTAAAACTTCCCGTCTTCCAGGGGCTTCCGCTCATACCGCAGATGTCCGCCCCACGGAAGATCAATATGGACTTTCATTTTTTCTCCTTTCCGGCTTGACAGAAAGGACGTTCTGTTGTACAATCGTTCTATCAAGCCTCATTGCCCATACAATAGGCTTGGGTTCTTCCCCCGCTCCTGTTCCCTCAGGAGCGGGGGTCTTCTTTTGTCTCGTAGTGCTTGCACGGCTGATGCAGGGCACCGCGCAGCTGCTCACGCCTGATGCACCAGCCAAGGCTGGTACGCACCCGCCCGGCGATATTTCCCCGGTTCTCGTGGAAGTACGGGTCATACCAGATACAGTTGATGCAGGCCCTTTCGCTGCCCTCAATGACGATACTCTTTGATCTGATGTTGTGCTGGATGCAGTAGTTCTCCACTTTCGCTGTCATTGACATTGTTACGTCCTCCTTTTACGGCATGTTATGCCGTTTATTTCTCTCTCAATATACGGCATAATGTGCCATATGTCAAGAAAAATTTTAGGAGGTGCTTCTGTGTTCTGTGATCGACTGCGATCGTGTAGAATCGCCAGGGAGGTTACTTTGCAAGAAACCGCTGATGCTATTGATGTTTCACTGCGAACCTACCAAAAATATGAGGGAGGAACGGTTTATCCTGATTTCGCGCATTTGATAGCGTTAGCGGATTTCCTCAATGTTCCGATCGACTTTCTTTTAGAGCGGGATTCTTACTTAAAATCTCTCGGAGTATTCGTTGATGTGCCCCAAGAAGGTCCTCCAAGGCGTCCCAAACCTCAAAAGCCCCACCGCTCTCACCAGACTCAATCCGCTGGTAATAACGAAGGCTGATTCCCAGCCTGTCCGCTATCGCCTGCTGGGTCATCCCTGCGGCCCTGCGGGCTTGCTTTAGGTTCTCACGCACGGGCATCTTCACCCCCTCTCCGCCCCGCCGGGCACGGTCATGCGCTGGACTGCTTCACCCCTTGCACCTCTCCGCCCGCCTGTGGTAGAATTTTGTCGGTAGGAAGGGGGTGAAATAATGTTTTGTCCGTTTATCAAAGGCGAATGCCGGGAAGATTGCACCTTTCGGCATATGGCCCGTGGAACTGTAGGGAACATGACACAGCCGACGTCTCATTGTGTATTGGCAATCGTCGCTGATGAGTTCGATCAATACATTCTGGGTGAAGTTCAGAAGAAAGAAAATCAAAACTCGTAGTCGGTTCCCTGGACAGGCTGCACAGATGCGGTGGCGGCGATTGCTCTTAACGCTTGCGTCAAGATGTAATTTGCGTCTCGTACTGTGCAGCCCTCTTCGAATAGTAGATTTACTACTTTGTTTCGCAGCTCAAGCCGTTTACTGACCGCAGGTGCTTCCGTCATTCTCCTCACCCCCTCTCCGCCCTACCGGGCACGGTCATGCGCTGGACTGCGCATCTGCCGAGATCATACTGGCCCAGATGGTGGCGCCCTCAATGCACCAGGTTATTTATTGATTAGTTCCGCAGCGTCCAGTTTGAGCCTGTCGGCGCAGCGGATGCCTTTCCCCTGGTACAGGCAGTGGGCGCAGTCCTTCCGGGAACAAGCCTCCAGCGCCTGGGCAACGACCTCCGTGTGGGGCGCGTCTCGATACTTTTCATACCACTCCATGATTTCTCCTCCTATATTCCCGCCCGGCCCGGTTACGCGCTGTCCTGGCCCCTTGCACCTCCCGCCGCCCTGTGGTAGAATTTTGTCGGTAGGAAGGGGGTGAAATATGATGGATGCTAAATTAAAGCAGGACCTGAACTGGTTTTTTACGGTCTATCGGGATAGAACCGCAGATTTGGTAAAAGCCTTGCCTGCACCGATGCAGAAAGAACTTGAGAAAGAAATTGATTTACTCAGGACATCAATTTTGAATCGCCTTACACAGGACCTTGGACAATAACTGGCCTTGTTCCGGTCTCCAGTGTTTCAAGAACAAGTTCCAGCGCGTTCTGTGCCTCCCTGTAAGTCACATTGCTGCTCACAACCAGCGATGTGACTTCTTTTGCTAGGTTCTTTGACGCCTCTGTCTGCTCCACGGAACCATAAGAACGACATATCATTTTCTCTCACCCCCTCTCCGCCCCGCCGGGCACGGTCATGCGCTGGTCTGCTCCACCCTTGCACCTCCCGCCGCCCTGTGGTAGAATGTGGGCGAAGAAAGGGGGCACATATATGCTCGATAAGTTAAGCAAAAAAATACTGAAACATATGAAAACAGCATCTTCACATCCCAGCGATACCTACTACGATTTTGACGATGATCTGGATGCTATTGCAAAAGCTGTTTCGTCTGATAGCGAATCTGTTCGTGCTGCTGTCAGATTTTTGAATGACCAGGGATATATCAAATATGGGTATACCACTTCTGGCACAGTATACCGTTTTTACTTGGATCACAAAGGGCTACACTCATATGAATTTACTTGGATTGCCCTTAAAAAGTTCCTGATAAACAGCATCCTGGTGCCGATCGTTGTCGCTTTATTGACAACGCTTTTCGTCAACAACCTGTGGCCCCTAATATGGCATTGGCTAAAAGCGATGCTAGAACGGACACAATAATTGCTGTCGCCCTTTCGTGTTTCATCAACCATTGCAACATAAGCGATCACCCCCTCTCCGCCCCGCCGGGCACGGTCATGCGCTGGGCCGCTCCACCCTTGCACCTCCCTGCGCCCTGTGGTAGAATGTGGGCGGAGAAAGGAGGTGAACACAAAATGGACGAGATAAAAATCTCTGTAAAACAACTTTACGAGAGAGCAAAACAAATGCTAGATGATGGAATGGATACTGTTATTTTAAGCATTTTGACGAGTGACGAAGATGAAAACGTACCCATCGCTCTCTCACTCGAGGCCGCTGCCAAGGATACCCCTTACGAGGGTGTAGATTACGATGAAATCGAGGCGGTCTCTTGATCCATCCCCTCTGCCTGGCCTAACTGCCCGGCAGAGGCTTTTATTTGGTATGAAATTCGTGTTTTGCCATTACGTGACCTCGTCAGGTTTTCGCGCTTGATCGCATAATGGAGCATATCCATCACCGCCCGCGCATCCGCTCCGGTAATCGTGATGGAAACGTTGGTTGATGTACGGTCTGCACTGCGCACTGACTGAAAATTATGCATAGTATTCTCCTCACCCCCTCTCCGCCCTACCGGGCACGGTCATGCGCTGGACTGCGTCCCCTTGCACCTCCCTGCGCTCTGTGGTAGAATGTGGGCGGAGAAAGGGGGTGAATTAGTGGATATCCAATTAACGCAAGACGCAGAATATATGCTTTGTGTATTGTATGACGCATACATACAACGCCGTAAAAATGGCGAGCTTGCAGAAAGTGCAAAAGCCTTTGGCGGCAGTCAAGAAATACAGTCTGAATACATTTCAGGCTGGCCCACAAATGATATTGATGAGGCTGCCCGCGAGTTAAAACGCAAAGGAATGCTTAATGCGCTTTTTGCTGACAACGAACTCGCAGAATCTATTCTTTCTGACGACGGCATCGTGTACATGGAGCATCAATTCGAGAACAAAGCAGACAGAATTACTCAACGCATTGCTACACTACGCACTATAATCTTTGGTTAAGCTGTTGCTATCCAATCATCTGCCACAAGGTCCTCCGCAGTGGGCTGCCACCCATTGCGGGGGGATTTTGCGGTTCTGCTGTCCACAATCATGCCGTCCGGCGAACAAGTTGGGAATAGGCGTACACCCCGCCTGGCTCCGAACACATCTTCCCACATTTTTCGCATGATAAAAGGTTTATCTGCGGTTCTGGCTTTGATTGCCTCATGAATATACATAATTCTTCACCTCCTCTCCGCCTGGCCGGGATCGGTCATGCGCTGGGCTGCTCCACCCTTGCACCTCCTGCCGCCCTGTGGTAGAATGTGGGCGGAGAAAGGAGGTGATTACCAGAATGAAGCTAAATCATGATTGTATGCGCGACTGCCTACTTTACCTGGAATCAGTAAACAATATTCATATAAGCATAGATATGGATGAGCTTGACATTTCTCTGGCACCAATTTTTATTGAAACGATGTTTGATGACATGACATCGTGGACAAACCACGATATTTTATATGCCCTTTTTAACTTAGAGCAAGGTGGGTACATCAATGCCTCTAAGCAGGATTCCGATAATGGCATCAATATATTTTGTGTTAATTATATAACCTTGCAGGGTCATGAACTCTTGGATTCTATCCGAGACGATGACCGCTGGAAAGGTATCAAAAAAGGACTTGATGCCATCCGAAATTATTCCTTATCTGCCATAAATGCTATCGCTGATGGGATGATGACTGGCGCGATCAGCGCATACCTTTCTCAGAAGACCGGCGCCTAAACATTTTCTCTATGGTTTTCCGACAGCATTCTTTCGACTCTGCTTCGGTAGGGAAATCATAGCCTTTTTCATCCATAAAGCGCAGCAGCGCCATTATACTTATTCTTGAAGCAAGCAGTGCGATGGCGCATACTGTTACCGCAAATGACAGGACTACAACCAGCAACATCTCACCCCCTCTCCGCCTGGCCGGGCACGGTCATGCGTTGTTCTGGAGTTCCCGGTGCTGCTCCGCCATCGCAAGCACACCCTCAGCGTATCCCAGGATGAACTCCCGCTTGTCCTCCGGAAGCGTTGCCACAGCTTTGGTAATGCTCTGGATGATCTCCTTCTCTTTCTTGCTCATGCTGTCACCTCCTCTCGTCCGCTTAGCTCAACTAAACAATAACATAGTACAACTAACTTGTCAAGCCCAACTTTTTAGTTGAGCTAATTTTTGCTTGACAAGCTATATTTTATATGCTTTAATACATTGCAAGAGGAGGTGAGGCGCATTGAATGAACGAATTGCTGCAATCATCAAGGAGACAGGCATAAAAAGAATAGACTTCGCCAAACGATTAAATCTATCTCCGCCATATATATCCGAACTATGTTCTGGAAAAACAAAACCTAGTGATCGAACCATTTCGGATATTTGTCGAGAATTTAACGTCTCGGAAAATTGGCTCCGTACTGGATCGGGAGAAATGTTCATTCAACTTAGTCGGAGCCAAGAGGTGGCCGAGTTTACAAGCAAAATTCTTAAAGGTGATAATGATAACTTTAAGCGTCGTTTTATTGCGGTTCTTGCACAATTAGAGGAACCAGAGTGGGAGCTCATTGAAAAGATGGCAAAAAAGCTATCTGCTGTGGATATGAAAAAGGACTGAGCTGCAATGCAACTCAGTCCTTCAGGCAGATGATGTATTAATATAGGTCTTTTACAAATCGGAAAATTAAATCGATTTCTCGATTAGGCATTTTATTGATTGCTTCCATTATGAATTTTATCATTTCTTCGCGTTGGCTATGAAGTTCCTTCTGTAAGTTGTCTTGATTCATCGTTAATCACGGTCCCTTCTGTGGCGTTGTGCTCAAGATAATAGCACATACATTCGATAAAGGCAACCTGTAAAATTGCACAAAAATTTTAGTTGATTTTGTCGAATATGCAAAATGTCAGATGCGGTAGTACCCAACCGCCGGGGGCGGTAAAAATAGAGAGGAGAATGTACCATGAAACGGATCATAACGGCTTTCATCGCATGTATGCTGCTTACCTGTACCGCTGGTGCGGTAGACCTCTATGTAGACACAAACAAAGTGGCCACGGATACTCCGCCGGCAATTGTGGAGGGCCGCACACTGGTGCCGGTCAGGGCAATCTTCGAGGCGATCGGAGCAACCGTGGAGTGGGACAATTCCACCAGAACAGCCACAGGCGCAAAAGGCGGTACTATCGTCTCTATTCAGATTGACAATACCACGGCCTATGTCAACGGGGAGGCCAGGACGCTGGATGTTCCTGCGCAGCTTATCAACAACCGCACCATGGTTCCGGCCCGGTTCATCTCCGAGGCCATGGGGTGTGATGTAACATGGTACCAGAATACACAGACCGCCGCTGTGGCGGACAAAATAAAGGGTCAGCATATATATGTGACTAAGACGGGGAAAAGGTACCATTTCAGCGGGACATGCAACGGCGGTACATACTATGAGGCCACGCTGGCTGAAGCTATGGGGCGCGGATTGGAGCCCTGCGACAAATGCGTATTGACCATTGATAACCCTGCACCGCCGACATCCGGAACCACGCCGCCTGCCATTGAAGCGACACAGGGCCAGAGGAACGCACTGAACTCTGCAAAGAACTATCTGGGTATTATGGCTTTTTCCTACGATGGACTTATCAAGCAGCTTGAATTTGAAAAATATACGCATGACGATGCCGTTTATGCCGCCGACAACTGCGGCGCAGACTGGAACTCCCAGGCGGCCAAAAAGGCCAAAAGCTATCTTGAAATCATGCCGTTTTCATATACGGGATTGATCGAGCAGCTGGAATTTGACAAATTTACCCATGAGCAGGCAGTTTACGGCGTGGATCAGTGCGGCGCGGACTGGAATGCCCAGGCGGCCAAGAAGGCAAAGAGTTATCTGGACCTTATGTCCTTCTCACGTGATAGACTGATTGAGCAGTTGGAATTTGATGGCTATACCCACGATCAGGCGGTCTACGGTGCATCTCAGAACGGGTATTAGTGGACAGAACCGTAAGCTGAATAAAACCGCCCCCGGGCTGGCCCCCGGAGGCGGCTATAGAGGATGAAAGGAGAGCCCATGAACAACGAGGAAAAGATTTTAGAGATGCTGACAGAACTCAGCAAAGGACAGGCTGAAATGCGCGCTGACATCGCAGAGCTGAAGGCCACCCAAGTCAAGCAGGGGGAGCAGCTGTCCGAGCAGGGGGAGCAGCTGGCGCAGATAAATGATCGGCTGGAGGAACTGGATGACCGTTCCCTCCGTTCCGCCGTCATGCTGGAAAACCAGGTTCTGCCGCAGCTGCAACTGCTCTATGAGGGACAGGTTACTCTCCAGCAGACCCTTGCCCCCAAAGAACGGGTGGAGGTTCTGGAGGACGATGTCATCACGCTGAAAACGGTGGTGAAATCAATATCGAACCGTCTTGCCGCCCTGGAAAAGGCGCAGTAGAATACCGCCCTTAGCTCTTGACATACCAAGGGCAGTTAGAGCGGAAAATATTTCAGCAGACACAGTATTGACAAATCAATTCCAAGGGATAATATATTACATGCGGCGGGAGTTCCCCGCAGCACCATTTATTCAACCCTTGGGCGAGGCCTCCCACCTTTCGGGATGTGCCAAACTCAAGGGTTTTTTCTTGGGGGTTTGTATGGAAAATCTTATAACAAAGACAGTATTGAAAGCCATACATAAGCGCGGCCCCCAGGATGGTGCCCCGGAGGCAGCTATAGAGGATGAAAGGAGAGACCATGAACAACGAGGAAAAGATTTTAGAGATGCTGACCAGCTTAACGGAGACCGTCAACAAGCATGGGGAATTGCTGGCCAAGCAGGGGGAGCAGCTGGCCAAGCAGGGGGAGCAGCTGGCGCAGATAAATGATCGGCTGGAGGAACTGGATGACCGTTCCCTCCGTTCCGCCGTCATGCTGGAAAACCAGGTTCTGCCGCAGCTGCAACTGCTCTATGAGGGACAGGTTACTCTCCAGCAGACCCTTGCCCCCAAAGAACGGGTGGAGGTTCTGGAGGACGATGTCATCACGCTGAAAACGGTGGTGAAATCAATATCGAACCGTCTTGCCGCCCTGGAAAAGGCGCAGTAGAATACCGCCCCCGGTACTCCGAATACCGGGGACGGCCTAACGAGGGAAGTAAGTGTGGAAAAGCCTACTTCCCTCTCATAATACCATACATATGGGAGGAAAATCAAGTGGATAACAGAAAATTAAAGAAACAGCGGGAGGCCGCCGCGAAGCTCTCGCGCCCCCGTCCGGTGGAGCTGCCCTCTGGCCGGTGGCGGTGCCAGGTGATGGTGAACGGCAAGCGGATCGACGTCATTGAGGACGATCCTGCTGTTGCCCACGCCAAGGCCCTGGCGGTGAAGGCCGGTCTGATGGAGGAGCAGAAGCCCGTGGCAGAGCTCACCGTAGGCCAGGCCATTGACCGATATATTGACAGCAAGGATGCCGTCCTCTCTCCATCCACCATTCGGGGGTACAAGAGCCTGCAAAAGGGGATCCTGCTCCCGCTCCACGATGTCCGGCTGGCTGATCTGACCCAGGAAGCAGTGCAGCGCTTTGTCAACCGGATTGCCAGGGACCACTCGCCGAAAACCGTGAAGAACGTCCACGGTCTGATCAGCGCGGCCTTGTCAGTATACCGTCCGGAGATGGTGCTGCGCACCACTCTGCCGCAGAAGGAGAAGACGGAAGTGCAGATACCGACTATGGAGGAAATCCGGTTTCTTGCGGAGAGAGCCCGGGGGACGCGATTTGAGCTGCCATTTCTTTTGGCGGCGTGGATGGGGCTGCGCACATCGGAGATCCGGGGGCTTACGTGGGACTGCGTAGAGGGCGATGTGCTGCACATCAAGCAGGCTTTGGTGTCCGGCCCAGACGGCAGTGAGATTCTTAAGTCTACTAAAACATACAGCGGGAATCGTAAAATCCGGATACCGCCGTATATCATGCAGTTGATTTCCAACCAGCCGAGGAAAGCGGAGTATCTGGTTACTTATAAGCGCAATGCTCTCTATAGTCACCTTACGCGTCTATGCAGGCAGTATAATCTTCCGCACTATAGATTTCATGATCTCCGGCATGTCCAAGCTTCCGTAATGCTGCTGCTGAATGTTCCGGATAAATACGCCATGGAGCGTATGGGCCATGCGTCCAATAACATGCTCAAGAACGTATATCAGCACACCATGCGTAAAAAATCGGAGGAAGTTGCGGATATGGTAGATAGTTATTTTGAAAGCAATTTACACACAGATTTGCACACGTCTTGATAGTTGCGTTGAAAAGACAATCTTTTCTCAATTTTTGTTGATGGTTCGAGTCCCACCACCGGCACCACGTCGGAGCGAAATCCGCTCCACTCCGTTTCAACTCGAACCCGCTGCGCTGGGCTTCGAGTTGGTTTCTGACGCAGACTGGAGAGAAAACCGACTTCCACGATACACCTGCCCCACGCGAAAAGCCGCGCTTCCGCGCGGCTTTTCAGCATACTTCCACCCCTTTTGCACAGCCTCCGGCTGGCCGCCGGAGCGGGGCGGAGGGAGCGCAAAAATACGGCTTGAACCCGCTGGGAAGTTATGCTAAAATATGCCCGGGAATACGGATGCGCTCCGACAAATCTGAAAAATTTTTCCACCAGGACCGCCTCCCTGCCCATATCATTTGAGACGAGAGGAAAGAGTTGACATGAAGTCCATCAAATCAAAAATCCAAATCAGTATGCTGTCTGTCGTGCTGATCGGCTCTGTTCTGATTGGCGTGATTACAGCTCTTCTGAACGCCAGCGGAATCGACGATGTGATGACCAAGACCTTGGGCCCCGCCACCCAGATGGCGGCGGACGCGGTGGAGTGGAAGATGGGGAGCTACTGGACGGCGCTCCAGGAGGCCGCAGCCTCCGATATCTTCCGGGACTCTCTCCCCACCGCCCCGGAGCTGGTCCCGGTCCGGGACGATATTGCCCAACGCAACGGCTTTCTCTATGTGGGCAAAATGGACGCCGCCGGCTTCTCCTCCACCGGCGACAGCTACGCGGACGAGGAGTACTTCAAGCAGTGCAAGGCCACCATGCAGCCCTATATCTCCGATATCTTCAACGACGGCAGCCAGATGATCTTCCTGCTGGAGGCGCCAATCATTGTCAACGGCCGCTTTGAGGGCGCCGTCTACGGCGGCATCAGCGCGGACTTCCTTTCTGACATTGTTGTCAATCTAGCCATGGGCAGCAGCGGCGTGGCCTATGTGCTGGACGACCAGGGCAACGTCATCGGCCACCCGGATCGCTCCATTGTGACGGAGGGCTCCAACCTGATCGCGGCCGCCCAATCGGACCCCAGCGTGGCGGACGTGGCCGCAGTGAACCAGCGCATGATCCAGGGGGAAACCGGCTTCGGCACCTACAACTTCTACGGCGACAACAAACTGGTGGGCTTTGCCCCCATCAAGGGCTATCAGCGCTGGAGCATCGCCATCGAGGCCAGCCAGCGGGAGTTCAAGTCCACCCTGGACCGGAGCATCCTGCTCACCATTCTGGTGGTGGTCCTGGTTGTTCTGGCCTCCTTCCCCATTGCGGTGCTGGTGGGCCGGTCCATCTCCAACCCCATTCAGTCCTGCGTTACCCGGCTGGAGAAGCTGGCGGACGGGGATTTGCACACCCCGACGCCCACGGTCACGTCCAGGGATGAGACCGCCAAGCTGACAAGGGCGCTGGAGACAACGGTTCTCCGCCTCAACGAGGTGGCGCAGGATGTATCCCACCACCTGGGCAGGATGGCGGAGGGGGACTTCCGGGAGACGATCAGCCGTACATATGCGGGAGATTTCGCCGCCATGGAGCGGTCCATCCGAGCCATCCACAGCTCCCTGCAAAATATGCTCCGCCAGATCAGCCAGTCCGCAGAGACCGTGTCCAGCAGCGCGGATAAGGTGTCCACCGGGGCCATGTCCCTGAGCCAGGGGGCCACGGAGCAGGCCAGCGCCGTCTGCCAGCTCTCCTCCACAGCCGACAGCATCGCGGAAACCGCGCGCCAGACTGCCGCCGCCGCAGAGGAGGCGGGCCAGTTCGTCAATCAGGCCGGCGCACAGCTGGGGGTCAGCGTGGAGTACGTCAAGGATCTGAACAGCGCCATGGAGAAAATCTCCAGCTCCGCCTCGGAGATCGGCAAGATCATCGACACCATCGAGAACATCGCCTTCCAGACCAACATCCTGGCCCTGAACGCCGCCGTGGAGGC